>ERZ827478.160-NODE-160-length-77192-cov-76.251202_pt1 | contig 77192 bp, 73 predicted proteins | sample MGYA00519705_ERZ827478 | MGnify/ENA primary metagenome ERZ827478 (study PRJEB31778, sample SAMEA3449318) | human gut metagenome | biome: human gut; feature: human-associated habitat; material: faeces | place: United Kingdom | collected 2010/2012 ...
ATATCTATAAACTTATTTTGGATTTTTTACTTGTCTACTTGACAGGGGGCTGATCACGGGGGTGTGCTTTTCAGCTTTTGATCCGGCGCAGTACAGTTGTGCTTGGTGCGCTTTGCTATTAAATTCGCTTATACGCCATATATTAAATCGATGTTTTACTTATTATCTTGCTGCGCGTATAATGAACCGTCGTTTGAAAATAACACGGAACGGAGGCAGCGAACATGGCAAATTGCGCGATCGTAGGTATCAACTGGGGCGACGAGGGAAAGGGCCGCATGGTGGACTATCTGACAGGGCAGTATGATGTGGTGGTGCGGTATCAGGGCGGCGGCAACGCCGGGCACACCGTTATCAACGATATGGGCAAATTCGCCCTGCACCTGCTCCCCTCCGGCGTGTTCCGCCCCGGCGTGATGAATATTCTGGGCAACGGCGTGGCGCTGGACTGCGAAAACCTGGTGACGGAGATGGAAACGATCCGCGCGGCGGGCGTCAGCATCTCCCCGGAAAACCTGATGGTCAGCCACCGGGCCTCCCTGCTGCTGCCGTGGCACCGGGAGTTGGACGCGCTGGAGGAGGCCCGCCTGAAGGACAAGATGTACGGCTCCACCAAGCAGGGCATCGCGCCGTTCTACTCCGATAAGTACCAGAAAAAGACCATTCAGGCCGGTGAACTGCTGTATCCCGATCGCCTGATGGCGCACTTGCAGGCCCTGCTGGAATGGAAAAATCTCATATTGCAGAAGGTCTATGGCGCCAAGGGCTATACCATGGCGGAGATGACCGCGTGGTTGGAGACGTATGCCGCGCAGGTCTGGCCCTATGTAGCGGACACCGGGCGGTATCTGCGGCAGGCGCAGGCAGAGGGCAAGGCCATTCTGTTCGAGGGACAGCTTGGCGCGCTGCGCGACCTGGACTACGGTATCTATCCCTATACCACCTCCTCCAACACCATTGCCGCTTACGCGCCTATCGGCGCGGGGCTGCCCACCGCAAAGATCGACGAAGTGGTGGGCGTGGTAAAGGCGTATTCCTCCTGCGTGGGCGAGGGGCCGTTCACCTGCGAGTGGTTCGGTGCCGACGCGGAAAAGCTGCGGGAGGCCGGCGCGGAGTATGGCGCCAAGACGGGCCGCCCCCGCCGGGTAGGCCCCATTGACCTGGTGGCCACACGCTATGGCGTGGAGGTACAGGGCGCGACGAATATCGCGCTGACCAAGCTGGATATCCTCAGCTACATGAACGAGGTCCCGGTCTGCGCCGCCTATGAGATCGACGGCGAGATCACCCACGAATTCCCCTTCCCTGCCGTGCTGGAAAAAGCAAAGCCCGTTGTGGAATACCTGCCGGGCTGGGGCTGCGATATCTCCGGCGTGCGTACATGGGCGGATATGCCCCAGGCGGCGCGGGACTATGTGGAGTATGTGGAGCAGGCCATCGGCTGCCATATCGGGTATGTCTCCGTGGGCGCCGAGCGAGAGAGCCTGATCATCCGATAAGCAAGGAGGATCGTTATGTCTCACGATATGTACAGCTCCCCGCTGGCATCCCGCTATGCCTCGGACTATATGCTGCACCTGTTTTCCGACGACAGCCGCTATCAGACCTGGCGGCGGCTGTGGACGGCGCTGGCCCGCGCCCAGTGCCAGTTAGGTCTGCCCATTACCGAAGCGCAGGTCGCCGAGTTGGAGGCACATATCACCGACATCGACTATGATGCAGCCGCCCAACGGGAGCGAGAGGTACGCCACGATGTGATGGCGCACATATACGCCTACGGCAAGGCGGCGCCGTCGGCGGCGGGGATCCTCCATCTGGGGGCCACCAGCTGCTATGTGACCGACAACGCCGACCTGATCCTGTACCGGGATGGCCTTGTCTATCTGCGCGCACAGCTGCTGACTGTGCTGAACAACCTGGCAGCCTTCGCGAAAAAATATGCCGACACGCCCGCCCTGGGCTATACACACTACCAGCCGGCACAGCCCGTGACCGTGGGCAAACGCGCTGTCCTGTGGATGCAGGACTTTCTCGCTGACGTGGAGGAGCTGGACCATGTACTGTCCGCACTGCGGTTTCTGGGCTGCCGGGGCACCACGGGCACAGAGGCCAGCTTCATGGGCCTGTTTGACGGCGATGAGGCAAAGATCGACGAGATGAACCGCCGCATCGCGGCGGAGTTCGGCTTTTCCGCCTGCTTCCCGGTATGCGGACAGACCTATCCCCGGAAGACGGACAGCCGCATCCTCGGCTGTCTCAGCGGCATCGCCCAGAGCGCCTATCGCATGGCCAACGACATCCGGCTTTTGCAGCACGACCGCCAGCTGGAGGAGCCGTTCGAGGCGGATCAGATCGGCTCGTCCGCCATGGCCTATAAGCGCAATCCCATGCGGTGTGAACGCATCTGCTCTCTCAGCCGCTATATGATAGCCGACGCTATGAACGCGCCTATGACCGCTTCCGTCCAGTGGCTGGAGCGAACGCTGGACGACTCTGCCAACCGGCGCATCGCCATGCCGGAGGGCTTTTTGTGCATCGACGCAGTACTGCGGCTGTGCCAGAACGTGACGGCGGGTCTGCACGTCAACGAGGCGATCGTAAATCGCACCCTGCGGGAATATCTGCCGTTCCTGGCCACGGAGGACCTGATGATGGAGGCGGTGAAACGGGGCGGCGACCGGCAGCAGCTGCACGAGGTCATTCGGAGACACTCTATGGCAGCAACAAAGCGCATGAAGGAAGGTCTGCCCTGCGACCTGCTGGACCGGCTGGCAGGCGATCCGGTCTTCGGACTGAGCCGGTCGGAGCTGGAGCAGCTGATGAAGCCGCGGCTGTATATCGGGCGGTGCCCGCAGCAGGTACGGAAATTTCTGGATGCCTGCACGCCGCTGCTTCGGCAGGCGCAGGCCGCTGACGGAGACATCCGGATATGAGCACAGAGAACACCGGGGCGCGCTGAAAATTCATCGCGCGTGAAAAGGCCGAGAGCCGCTTATTCCCAGACCGGAATAAGCGGCTCTTTTGCAGTTATCCATTTGGACATTTGGAAGGCGGAAATACGGTACGGCTCATCCCTTGACGTTTCCCAGCGACACGCCCTCCACGATGTAACGGGAAAGGAGGAAATACATGACGAACACCACCACCGGCGTGGTGATGGCCGGGATGATCAGCGGCCAGTAGGTGTCGATCAGCTTCAGCTGTATCATAAACTTATAATAGCCGATGGCGAACACCTGCGTGGGCACCATCATCACCGCCAGGATAAAGCCCCAGGCGGTGAAAAACGGTGCCTGCACCGGCAGCGTGGCTCACGGCTGGGCACCGGTAGGCGCCATGCAGTTCACGCTGACGCTGGCCCCCGGCGCATCCCGGTCCCTGCTGCTGGGCCTGGGCATGGGCTTCCGTGACTCCTGTCAGGACCTGCTGGGCTTCGTCCACATGATCCCCCAGCGGGCAAGGGAACGCATCCTGGACATTGCCGCCACCCAGTTCCCCGACGGCAGCGCCTATCACCAGTACCAGCCCCTGACGAAAAAGGCATCGTCTCCCTCACCGTGAACGGAACGCCGGTCACCGGGAATGTGCTTCCCCCGGCCGCACCCGGCGCAGAGGTGCAGATACGCGTGGTCATGGGCTGAGCGCAATAATAACAACACATCCCCCGCGCAGATACACTGCGCGGGGGATGTGTTGTTATTTTGAAAAGGAGTATACCGTGCAGTGCCGGTATACTTCGCCCCGCCGCAGCAGCGGCTGGGGAAAGCCCGGGTGGTGTACCGCATCCGGCGGGAACTGCGGTTCAAGACACACGGCGCAGCGGGGCTCATATACCGTCCCATTCTTTCCGCCGCGCCGGGACAGCCAGTTGGCCGTATACAGCTGCACACCGGGAGAGGTGGTGTCCATCGTCATGGCGATGCCGCTGCTGTCGCCCCGCAGCACCGCCGCACGGCGCAGACCGGCCCCGTCCACGCAGAAATGGTGGTCATAGCCGTTCACCGGATGCAGCTGCTCCGCCGCCGTATCGATGTCCCGGCCGACAGCCTTAGCTGCGCGGAAGTCAAAGGGCGTCCCCGCCACCGGCAGCGCCCGCCCCGTGGGCAGGCAGCCGGGAGACGTCTCCAGATACCTCTCCGCCGCCAGTGCCAGCGTATGCGCCATAGCCGTACCGCCGCCGTTCAGGTTGAAATAGCTGTGGTTGGTCAGGCTGCACAGGGTGTCGGCATCGCTTTCCGCCTCGTATTCGATCCGAAGCGACTCGCCGGCCAGCCGATATGTCACCGACACCGCCAACGTTCCGGGATACCCCTCTTCCCCGTCAGGCGACAAACGGCGCAGCCGCAGACCGTCCTCCAGCGGCTCCGCCGCCCAGATGTATTTGTCAAATCCCCGCGCGCCCCCGTGGAGGTGGTTCCCTCCGTCGTTTTGGGCCAGCGAATATGTCACGCCGTTCAGTCCGAAGGACGCTCCGCCGATGCGGTTGCACACCCGGCCCACCGTCGCACCGAAGAAGCCGTCGTTTCGCTCATACTCCGACAGGGTGTCATAGCCCAGCACCACATCCAAACCGCCGAATACCAGCCGCCGCAGCGTTGCGCCGTAAGTAAGTACTTCCGCTGTCAGAAACTCATTTTCCAGTGTCCAGCTTTCCACGGTCTCGCCGAGCGCTGTTATGCCGAAAGTCTGACACATCTCCCTCATCTATGCTGCCTCCTCTCCACAGGTGCGTTTCAGCTTTTCGCCCTTAGTATAGTCTGCATTTTGCCAAAAAGCAAGGGCTCCGATGTACATAGAGACAGCCGGGCGTTGGCACTGCCCCCGGCACCAATTGGCTCTTTTCCTTCTCAAAACGATTTAGCCGTATGTGCTGCGGGAGCTTTTGAAACAGAATGAGCTGCACTTCCCGCTGATGCGTATTCCCTACCACACCTCCCTATCCGAGATCAGTGAAGCCGTCAGCAAATATGTTTACGGCATCAACGAGGAACACAATACCCAGCTGCTGTACACGCTGGAAACCTATTTCAACAACTGTCAGAACTCCGTAAAGACCTCCAAGGCGCTGTTTATCCACCGGAACACGCTGCTGTACCGGCTGGACCGTATTGCCGAGATATTGGACGCCCGGGCAACGGACTGTACCCGCACATTTATATGCTGTATATCACGGTGCTCCGCCACGCCGGGGTTGCGAAAAGCGCGCGTCCGTGGTACCATCGATTGACAAGGACTTGTTTGTCCTTGTCAATCGATGGTACAGTGAAAAAACAAGTTCTATGGAGGGACACCCTTGAAAAAGGATCATCTGGCTTTGCTGCGCAGCGGCGCGCCGCTGTCCACCCGGCAGCAGATCAGCCTGACGCTGCAGCTCAGCTGGCCGGCCATCATGGCACAGCTGGCCACTATTATCATGCAATATATCGACGCGGCCATGGTGGGCCGCCTGGGCGCGTCCCAGTCGGCGGCAGTGGGGCTGGTGGCCTCCACCACCTGGCTGTTCGGAGGGCTGTCCTACGCGGCAGCTATGGGCTTCAACGTGCTGACGGCGCAGCGGGTGGGCGGCGGCCGCCTGGCCGAGGCGCGCAACATCCTCAAGCAGGCGCTGGTGCTGTGCCTGGCCTTCAGCGTGGTCATGGCGGCACTGGCGGCGGCACTGTCTGCGCCGCTGCCCCGGCTGCTGCGGGCAGAGCAGGATATCTGGCGGGATGCCTCTGCCTACTTCCTGGTGTACAGTCTGTTCCTGCCCGCCCTCCAGCTGGACAACGTGGCGGCGGGACAGCTGCAGGCCACCGGCAATATGCGCACGCCCGGTGTCTGCATGGTGCTCATGTGTGCGCTGGATGTGGTGTTCAACACCCTGCTTATTTTCCCCACCGGTACCATCCGGCTGGGCGCACTATCCCTGCCCGGCGCGGGACTGGGCACGGCGGGCGCCGCCCTGGGCACTGGCCTTGCGGAGCTGGCGGTGGGGTTGTACCTGCTGTATTTCGTCCTGCGCCGCAGCCCGGCGCTGCGGTTGGAGAAGGGTGAGCGTCTGCACCTTGACCGCACACAGCTGCGCATGGTGCTCCGCATCGCGGCGCCAGTGGCATCGGAGAAGGTGATACTGTCCACCGCGCAGATCGTGTCCACCGCCATCGTGGCGCCCCTGGGCACCGTGGCTATCGCTGCAAACTCCTTTGCTGTCACGGCGGAAAGCCTGTGCTATATGCCCGCCTACGGCATCCAGAGTGCCGCGGCCATGCTGGTGGGGCAGAGCGTGGGAGCGGGACGCCGCCGCATGGCCAGACGCCTGGGCTGGGTCACGGTACTGCTGGGTATCGTTGTCATGGTCGTCACCGGCGGGCTGCTGTACGCCTTCGCCCCGCAGATGATGGCGATACTGACGCCGGACAGCGACATCATCGCCCTGGGCACCCGCGTCCTGCGTATTGAGGCCTTTGCCGAGGCTATGTACGGCGCGTCCATCGTGGCCGGCGGCGTATTTCAGGGTGCAGGCAGCACACTGGTGCCCACGCTGTTCAATCTGGGCACCATGTGGGGCATCCGCCTGCCACTGGCGTGGCTGGCCGCGCCCCGGTGGGGACTGCCCGGCGTGTGGGCGGCCATGTGCGCGGAACTGTGCGTCCGGGGCCTGCTGTATCTGATACGGCTGGGAGGCAAACGCTGGCTGCCGCCGGAGGGGCCGGCCGGACAGGTATAGACACAGCGGTACGAATGAAAGCAGAAAACTCTGCATAGCAACACCTATACCTTATCCAGACCGCCATCGAGCAGGGCAAAACAGAGCTGGCAGAGCACCTGTACGCCCTGCTGCAATCAAATCCGCTGCCGCGAGAGGAATGGCGTGAAGACCCCGATGCGTTCAAATCTCTGATGGAGGAACGTGCCGATACGGAGGATAACGCGCCGATGTACCGCTACTGAAGCAGCGAAGGAAAACAGCGTAAACGGCATGGGTAGAAGCGTTTACAAACATCTGCTATAATTTTTTTGAAGAAATTTTGAAAATCGTGAAACCAAATCCGATTTTTGTCGGGATATATAGTGAAGGAACCTGACAGCAGATGAGAAAGGAGGTTCGCCCATGCAGGATGAAATGATCGTTGACTTATACTGGAAAAGAGATGAGAGTGCCATCAGCGAAACGGAGCGGAAATATGGGCGGTATCTTTCAAAGATCGCCTACAATATCCTCTCCGACTTGGAGGACAGCAAGGAAACCGTCAACGATACCTACTTAAAGGCGTGGAACTCCATGCCAACGCATAAGCCAAGCGTCCTCTCCACTTATTTAGGAAAAATCACACGACAACTATCCATTGATGCGTTCCGCACACGCAACAGGGATAAACGGAAGCACTCGGAATATGCAGGCTCTCTTTCCGAGCTGGAGAATTGTATTTCCGGCAGCGAAACCACGGAGCAGAGCATAGAATTGAAACTGCTTGCGGAAGCGATCAATACCTATCTCTACACACTCCCGGCAGAAGCACGAAACACTTTTGTCGGCAGATACTACTTTGCGGATCCTATCCGAGAAGTCGCAGACTACTACGGCATGAGTGAACCGAAGGTCAAGAGTATGCTCTACCGAACAAGGCAAGGTTTGAAAGAATACTTGGAAAAGGAGGGCTATGAGCTATGAAGAAAGAACACATCAGTGACGCTTTGAATATGCTGAACGATGATATTATCGAGGAAACCAACAATGTCCGCACCAATGCGAAGCCGAAGCGCAAGTGGGTTAAATGGGGAGTTGTTGCAGCTTGCCTGTGTCTGGCGGTGACTATCGCCATTCCTGTGCTTCACCATAAGGGAGGTCCTGACACCCAAGATCCCGTGCAGAACATTGCCGCACTTGAGTACAACGGCAAATTTTACGAGGCTGTCAAACTTCCGGAGGTGCTTGAGAAGTATGGTCTGCCGCCTGAAATCACCGCCGATATGGCTGGCGAACACATTTCCTACCTGAAATCTGACGGAGGCATTGGCTATAAAAGCACTGTCAGCCAGACTGACATCGAGCTATACCGGTATGCACCTGCTGTTTGTGATGGCGTATATGTTCTGCGAGACGGTGACACATGGTATGCCGCGCTGTTCTGCAACTTCTATCAGTTTGACAGCAACACAAACTGTTCGTTCACCGAGCTTTATCGCGTGTATGGTATTGAGAGCGCAGACGATATTGCATCCATTACAGAAATGAAGTGGAACAACGAACAAGAAGTTGGCTCACCGGTAACAAATCGGCAGGAAATCACTGAGTTCTATCACATGACGATTACACTTGTGAGTTATGGAAACGATGACTTCCAGACGGAAGTATTTGATGGTATCCCCGAAGAAAATCAACAGGAAGCGCACACTGCTTTTGCCGATGATCGAAGAAATCTCCGAATCGAAACCGCCTCTGGCTTGCGCTTCTTTATCTCCTTCTATCCGAACTATGACTGGATTGAGGGCGGAGGCACAATGTCCTATTTCAAAATTGATAAACAGATGCACGGATGGATTGAGAGAAATTTGAACAGATAACAGTTGAAGTATATAAATATTAGAAAAGAGCAGCTCTTTTCGCATAGAAAACAGCTGCTCTTTTCGTTTGCCCCAAAAATCAAGAAAGGAGTGACTGGTAATGTGGACTTTTTGACCTTTGGCCACAGGGATACGGACGCGCTTCGCTTTGAGAATATGGACATTGCCGAGGAGTTGCTGTCTCTGACAGATGGATCAGCGTGCGAACAGATGCGGCTTTCAGGTCGAAGATCAATGGGGGCACTGTTTAGGTGCCCCCATGTCGTGCTTATGTAGTGGAAACTGTTTCCGCCGGGAATTGCCGGCCGGTGTGGTCGATGGTGTAGGGCGGATCGAGGATCAGCTGACTGATGGGCACAACGGTATACCCGTCGTTGATCAGGCAGTCGAGGATGGCAGGCAGGGCCTCCGGCGTGTGCAGCGCAGCGTTGTGGAACAGCACGATGCTCCCCGGTTGCACCTTGGATGTTACGCGCCTGCATATCGTATCCGCGTCGTAGTCCTTCCAGTCCAGGGAGTCCCTATCGGCAACGACTTGAAACCGTTGCGGCGCAAGGGGTTGCAGGTTTGTGGGTGATGCGCATCAGGCAGAAATTTGACCTGTAAATGGGAGGCTTGAGGGGCGCTTCAGGCGCGGAAGAGGTCAAAATCGAGGGGGTGCGCGATAGAAGCATTTTATGCAAATTTCAATTGCGCCACTGCGAAACAGAACGGGTTGCAGAATCCGATAAACCATTCAAATGATGGATAGAAAACAAATCTGTTCTGCAAAGGAATATGGCGCAATTAGAAGTAGGCGATTCTTGCCATATCCAACACAATCTGCTATAATCTGACTTGAAATTGTATATGTCGGGGGCGAAAACGGATGTGTTCATGTAAATTTGATCAAGGTACAATCATTTATGGTGTGCGTTCCGAAAAATATCCCGAAGGGCCTTGCTATGGAGTGATTATTACAGCAATGTGTGATATAGCACAGCGAAAGGTTCCAAAGTATTATTATCTAACGGCCTTGGATGCATCTGCGTGGTTTTGCTCAGCATTTGGTTTTGCTCAGACATACGCAAGCAAAAGGAAGCAATTGCGCGAGAAAATCTATGCAAGTGCAAGGGAACTTGAATTAGATGGAGACACGTTGATAAAACAGTCACCTTCAGCATTGGCAATGATAGTTAGTGCGAAAAAGGAAGAAATTTGTGGTTGCAAGAGTAGCGCGAAAAAAGTTGCAGCATTAGAAAAACAAATTGATGATTACCACAAAGTATCTACATACTCGGAATCGGCGGACGAACGTAAGCAAGTAATAAAGGATAACTATAAGGAGGCATTACAATTTCTTAAGGATGTTGATTCTGGAAAACGACACCATTTTTACTATCTTCCACAAGTTGCGTATTTAGATAATGGCGTTAAGAGCAAAGGCCTTATAGTTGATATGCTCGAAATCAGTGCATTGCTTCCGGAGGATGTTGAAATGATTATAAGCCCGTTTTCACATGGTATCGACTACAGGTGTTTGCCCAAATTACCGAGTATAGATGATCTCAAAGAGAAAAACGCTTTTGACGAAAAAATTTTTAGAACAATCAAAGAATTTGTTAGATTAAAAAATGCTTTTTGGCTAGAAGATAACTCCGATTTCGTTGACATCGAAGGAAAAATATCTTCTCCATGGCGAGAACACCTAATGCAGAGATTTTCGAACGTTTTTGTTCGAATTGGGTTAGAGAACCCAGAAGAATCTGATTTTATTTCGGTAATTACAAATTGTTTTGAGGAGAATTGCCAATGAAGTATTTACTGTTTGATGAAAATGCAATTGCTGTTTATGTTAGTGAAAAACATCTTCAAAGTGTAGAATTTCCAGAGGGGAAAAGACTTGTTGAACACATTTGTGGTTCCGGTAGCTCAGAACTGTTATTCGATACTTCTATTCAGTATAATAAAGACGGTGTACTTTTTGTTGGGAAAAAGCGAAATGTGGATACAGAATGTGATACAGATAAGCATATTTTTTGCTTTGACTTAACTTCTTGTGATTTACTTAAACGAGAAAATAATCCAACGAGACTGTTGACAGTCGTGCAAAGAGCTTTTCGCTTATGTTTAAAAGTGTGGAATAGATATCCGTTTTCGGCCTCAGAAAGAATTAGCGGGACAAAGTCTATTCTGTTTCCGTTTCCTATTGGTGATCACAATCGTCTTGTAATTGAGAGATCTAATCAAGTTCCACGCTTAACAAGTAGAGGAATTGTCTTTCCATTGCTCGCATATAAGTATAATGCAGAAGATCCGGGGCAAACTGCAGACGTAATAAGGACAGACATTTTAAGGCTAGCCGGAGAAGATTATATAGCTAACAAATATATGCTTCAACGGCAACTTGCTGACCACGAGGTCAATGATGCTGCGAACAACGAGCGCACGGAATTAACGCATGTGGGGGCAACTACTTTGACTGAGGAAAGAAATGACTTCATTTTTTGGGACTATGCTCGGCAACTTAATGCACTCACAGAAGCACAGCGCAAAGTGGTAGAGTACGAGCCTGTTGACGTGCCATTACGTGTTGATGGTGCTGCGGGTACAGGAAAAACTATATCTCTAATTATGCGAGCATATAGATTATTGGAAAAATATAGAGCACAAGGCGTTGCATTTCGAATAGTATTTTTTGCACATAATGAATCGACATCTTTACGAAATCAAGAAATCTTTGAGTGCTACAAAGATAGCGATTACTATTTAAATCAGAATTCAAATCAAAGGATACAGTTCACTACATTGCTTTCATTCTGCCGTGAGGTTGCACATGTTGAAAAAGATGCGGTTATAGAAAAGAGCGCGGAAGATGCTAAAACGTACCAATTGATGTTGATTGATGATGCGGTTAAACGGGCATATGACACAAATCGTGTAAAAACATATCGTCCCATTATTAGTCCCAGAATCTCCGAATTGTTTGATGAGAGAAAGACCGATCGTACGACGTTAGTAAATATGCTTCAGCACGAGTTTAGTTTGCAAGTGAAAGGTCGGACGAATGGGACAATTGAAGACTACCAAGAACTAGATTCCATCGCAAATGGCATTCCATGTGCAAATAACTCCGATAAAGAATTGGTGTTTTCTGTTTTTATGGATTATCAAAAAGCACTACAGCTGCAAGGAGTATTTGATGTTGATGATGTAACCATTGAGGCCATTTCACATCTCAACGCACCAATTTGGAGGCGCAGGAGGCAAAGCGAAGGTTATGACTATATTTTTGTTGATGAAATGCATTTGTTTAATTTGAATGAGCAAAGCGTGTTCCACCACTTGAGCAAAGATATTTCGATGTCGAATATTCCGATTTGCTTTGCGCTCGATTATAGCCAAGCTATTGGCGATAGAGGAAATATTTCTAGGGATTATATATCCTCTGGCGCACTGGGAAAAGTGAAACAAGAACGTTTCTGTACGATTTTCAGAAATTCTCCGCCGATTGTAGACTTTTGCGCTACAATTGCGGCATCTGGAACTTTGATGTTTGGGGCAAGCTTTTCAAATCCCTACAAAGATATGCAGTATAATTTTACACACGCAGAAGAACAAAAGATGCAAATCCCAAAACTGCATATGTATGTAAATGATGATGCGATGCTCGCCGCTCTGCATACTCAACTTATGGAGTTGATGAAGTCACTGCAGTGTAAGCCAAGAGAGATTGCGGTTATTGCTTTTGACGAAAAATGGCTATCAAATGATGGCTTGCGTTTACTTGAAGAGAAAACAGAAAAAGCTTTTAGCATACTTGGGCGAATGGAAAGCTATCCACAAGATAACTTTATTCTAACATCCCCTTACGACGTTAACGGTTTAGAATTCCAAGCAGTGATTCTGTTAGGCGTAGATGAGGGACGTGTACCCCAAACCATAGGAACAAGTGACGTTTCACGTCATTTCATCATGTATTCAGCATATAATATGCTGTACCTTTGTGCTTCTAGGGCGAAGTATCGTGTGGTTGTAATGGGAATGGAATTGAGGGGTGTTTCAAGTTGCCTTAATCATTCTATTACTGCAAAGACAATAGAAGTAGAAAAACACCCGGAAATAGTAATAGCATAAGGAATTTAGTCGGCATATAGAAACGAGATTTCGATTTATCGGCTTTATAGCTGGTAAATCAAAATCTCGTTTGCTGACATATTGCTTTTGCTAATAGCACAAATTTTACCTGCTTACATTTGGCAAAAACATTTGTGCGATGTTCGATAATGGCAATACCAAGTTCTAATTAGGTTTCTTATTTTTTGCAAAAAACTGAACTTCGCCAAATACAAAATCAGTGTAAGTATGTTGCATTCTTTTATTATCATCATTACCAAAGGCAATGAGTGCACACTTTTTTTGCCCCACTTGGAAGGAAACATATTTCTAATTCTAAAAAGACTGAAAAATTACCACGCAAAAGGGGTTGACAGAAGTCAAAAATATGGTATCGTAGAAGTATAATTACGAAGTTTTTATTACAAGGGAGAATCCGTATGGATTTCCCGAACCAAGTCACCATCTATGAAATTAAGCAGAACTATCTATTTGGATAGTTCTGCTTTTTTTGTAGAAACATTGGTTTTCCATATGGTTTCCACACTGCAGGTGCGGGTTGGAAGGGAGGAGAAGGCGCCAATATAAACATCATTTTTGAATTTGCGGAGAGATTTTTTAATGCCCAATTTTGTTTTGAGCTTTAGATGGTTTCAAAAAGCGTTAAAGCTAAAAGAAAAATTGGAAAACAATATATACCACGCAACTAGCCTTCCCCTCCTGCGGCTGCACCGCATGAGGATTTAGAATATGTTTCTCCGTACTATTGATTTCTTTGGCCTGTCTGTCACTTACCGCGTGGAGGCGCGCAAGGCGGGTCCTACGATTTTTCTTTCCTTTCGTTCTAGCGATGGTGTACACATCAATGGTGTAGGACGCATTTATTACGAGCACAAGGGACGTATTTCCCGTGCACCTGAGGCAACTGGAATGGAGGAGTATGTGCACACGCTGATTCCCGAGTGCCTCCGGTGCGCCTTTGATCCCGATACAAAAGCGGGATGTTCGTTACGGAAAAAGTTTGCTCAGAGTCTGCCGCTGGGCGCGTTGATCGCGGCGGACTTTGATCGGGTTGCCCAGTATATGAAGTGGTCAACGTCCACAAAAAAAGAATATATGCGTTCATTTGAACTGCTTGTAAGCAAATTTGACCGGATACCTTTTTGTGAAATTACGCAAGAAAAATTTGCTTTACATTTGCGCGAGGGAGGCTATTCTGACTATCAGATTAATGGTCAGATCTACGCTATGAGGGCATTGGTTATATACGAGGAGACCCAATGTTTGATCTCAAGCCACTTCATGGACACGTTCGCCATGGGAAACCGCCGCGTAGTTGTTGGGCCGCGGGATGCGAGCAGGCATTTCGAGAAAAATATTTTGACTCACGCTCAGGTGCGGAAAATCGCTGCGAGCTGTGCTGAGAATCTTGAAAGCAGCCGGGGATATCTCTACTTGGGGGTAATGCTGTTGATGACCACAGGCATCACGATCAGTGAACTCTGCGCGTTGACCTGGGGGTCATTCTCATCCTCAAACGCCTATACAGGAGTCACTGTTATTGAAATTGGGTCAGAGGCAAAGCGTGTAGGAGATGTCTATCACATCGAAAAACTAAATTGGCCGCGTCGGCGGACTTTGCCGCTGCCGCCGACGGTGGCAAAGCTTTACCATAAGGTAAAGGACAGTGCGCCGAACGTACAAGAAAATGTGCCGTTTATGCGCAGCTTCAAAAACGCGGCGCGGCGAATGCGCCCCGATGAGGTTGAGAAGTGGTTAAAAGGATTTTTCAAGAGTTTCGATTTCTCAAAACAGCCGGAGCTAAAAAGTTTAACGAAAAATCCAGAACGAACTTTAAAAGCCACTTTCAGATCGACATTGGAATCATGCGGATGTGATGCGGACGAGATTCGCTATTTATATGGCAGCGCACCCGAGAGTGTATTCGCGCGGAACTACTGTGCCTATGACGATCCTCGGGAGCTGGCAAAGCTGGCTGCAATGCTGGATCGATATATTTTTTCACTGATGGGCACTCCCGACGCCACACTTGATTTCAAGATCAATCGCAGTGGTGAAGATCACGCTATTGCAGCTGCACCTGGTGGTAGGATCAGTGGCGATTTGACTGTAGATCTCAGTAAAGTTTCGCATGACAACCTCGAGACTGGAAGGGAACTGATTATCGACTTTAAGGCAAATGACACCATTTTCGTCACGACAGAACTAGATTTGGAGGAGAATTAGTATGGAATTTAAAGCTGATGGTGATATGTCCCTGTATAAATATTGGGAAAAGCATCGCATTTCTATCGCAAAAGATCGCCACTGGGCGATCCAGGAGGGAGACCAATACAGTTTTGAAACCTGTACGACATTGCGCCAATATGATGATTATATCAAAAAGGTTGCAGGCTATCTAGATATGTCAATCTCCGAAATTACTCCGGCAAATATTCTGCTCGCTGTCTCTAAAGTCGCTAAGGAATGCAAATACCAAGAAGCGACCGTCAAGACGATCATCTCGTCATTGCGGGACGTCTTTTCCTACGCCGCTACATGCGGACATGCATACAATATCCTCCCCAAAAGTTACGCGGGAGACAAGCCGACAAATCTTACGACTTTGATGATGCAGAGGATCTTAGCCCCAGCAGCGGCAAACGCGGAGCCGAAAGAATTGAGCGATAGTTGCCCGCGAGCCTTGACAATCGGGCAGCAGGGACGTCTGGCACTATATGCGGCGGAACATGTACTGGAGGATGGGCGCTTCAGTGGCATTTTGATTTCATTGTACACTGGCATGCGTCCCGCGGAGTGTCGTGGACTGCGGTGGAACGATTTCCGATCGTTTCCCGATCATCCAGACCGGCATTACCTGAAAGTTGACGAAATTTTGAATGATAAATTGGAATATAGTAGGCAGCTAAAGACGAAAAATGCACTGCGGTGCATTCCCGTTCACATTGAAATCGAGGGTGCTCTGCAGAAGCGGGAAAAATTTGTGCAGCAAAATATGGGTGAGAACACAGATATTGGGGAATTGCCTATTGTCTGCTTCGAAAATGAGTTTAAGGACCCGTGTCGCGGGCCGGATTATTCAAATTTTGCTTTCAAATTGTTGAAGGAATTTGGCGTTTCCAGCGAGCAGTTAGGCTTTTTCTTGCTCGATGAGCCTGATAATTTTACGCCATCGGATTCTCACCCGCCCATGCGGATTTTGCGCCGGAATTTTGCGACGGTACTCCAGGCATGTACAGACCTGTCGCTGGAGGAGAAAGAATACATTTTCGGCCACAGGATCTCCGGTAAGGATGGTGCGAAAAAGCGCATTGAGTACAGCAGAAATATGGATCGACTGTGGCGCATTGCGCAGAAGTTGGACAAAGCACCCTTTTGCAAAAAGCTCTACGAACTTCATTTTCCTCAGATCATCGTAGGTGACGGTATCGTAACGCAGGAAGGCCGCGGACAGGGTATGATCAGGATTCCCTGGGAGGCAGCCGTACGCGGTCAAAAATTACATCTGCATTTTGAAGGCGGCCCAAATACGTCTGTGAGCATCTCAACTCCGAACGCCGTGCGTCCCTTTGGTGGATTGCCGGTCGAGGTGAAGATGGCTGACGCACCTATTTCTTGGGGTGATCCTTTGTCGCCGATCAACGCAGAGGCGATACATTGGGAAGCGGCGAAGAAGGTACGTTATTTGAAGAAAAACGGCAAATAGATGATGGATGTAAGAAGCAGGCGCAGGGAATTCCCTGCGCCTACTTTATCCGTCTGCAAGTGCGAATCAGGTGTTACCACCCTTCCTCCCACTCATCCCACGCCTCATCAAGGTCGTCGTAGCCGCCGTCCTCGTAGAGGTCCTCCGGGTCGCCGTAGTCCTCGCGGAGACTGTGGCCGCTGCCGGGACCGGTGTCGGTGCTGCCGCCGCCGTAGTTGAAGGTTTGGGGCGGCTTCGGTTTCTGCTGTTGCTGCTGGGCAAGGATGGTGGCGCGTTCTGCGTCGATCTGCTCCTGCTCTGCAATTTTCCCCGGCAGCGCATCCCGGAGCACGGCGATCTCCTCCGCAAATTCACCGTTGTAGTCTGCGGGTATTGCTTGCAGCGACTCCAACGCCCAACGGTATAGGATCACACTGAACGACTGAGAATCGATCAGCGCGTGTGTATATGCCGATATCGTTGCGGCATCCTTATAATCGCCCAACTCCCGCAGGCAGTCGCGGGCCGCGTATGCGTCCCCTTTGTGCAGCAGGGAAATGGCCTTCTCATAGAGAAGTTCTTGCAGTCGTGCAGTCAGCTCCGCTTGCAGGGTTGTACCCTGTTCGCTATAGGAGCCGAGATCCCGCGCATACTTCAGCAGATCAAGTCCATCACGAAGCGATTCCTCTGTATTGGCGTTCAGCAGCACACCCGCCTTGGCTACGGTCAGCAGCGCGGGCTGCTCGGCTATGTTCTCGGGTACGTCCTCTGCCAAATCCGCCGCCTCTTTGTAGCGGCTTTCTGCGAATAACTCTGCTGCCGTTTGATATTGCTGTTCCCAGGCGGCAAGCCGCTTTGCCTGCGAGTGGCGATTCAGCAGGATACCGCCCACGACCATCGCCAGCACCACAGCGACGGCAACGAGTGCGGGAACGATTTTCCGCTTTTTGGGCGGAGTATCTTCCTGCGGCGTTTCCGCTATGGGGGTGGTGTCTGCATCTGAAGTCGGTTTCGCTTCCTCTATGACAGGCGGTACTTCTGATCTCACTATTTCTCTTTCGACCTGCTGCGGCTTTGGCGCGGCGGGTTCTTTTTTCACGGGCTCTTGCGGCTTGGGGAGTATCTCCAGCACGCGCTTGGTTTTTTCCGGCGGCCACGGGGCGGTGTCGCGGGTGTAGTCGCCCACGGAACGGACAACGCCCTCCTTCGGCTCATTCCTTTTGCCGTAGGGTACACGCACACGGTCACCCCTCTTTACCGGCAAGCCTGCGGTCAAATAGGCGTACGGCCGATTGTTTCCCACCTGCACAGAGCAGTAGCGGTACATCGGCGCGTTATCCTCCGTATCGGCACGTTCCTCCATCAGAGATTTGAACGCATCGGGTTCTTCACGCCACTTCTCTCGCGGCAGAGGATTTGACTGCAGCAGGGCGTACAGATGCTCCGCCAGCACAGTTTTTCCCTGCTCGATGGCTGTTTGGATGAGGTACAGGTGCAGCGTGCACACGTAGCGGCTGCGGAACACCATCTCCGCGAGGGTATCGTCCTGCTGTACAGCGTCCAGCAGCGGCGTGAGAGCATCCTCGTCACAGTCCTCCTCCTTCCAAAGGAAACCCATCACATAGAAGAAATCCTCAGATAGGTAATCGTCCTGCAGCGGCGCTTGCTTTTGCGGCAGGGAGCGCCACATGGCGATGGCACGCTGTGGATCAGTATGGTAGATCCCCTCCAGCAGATCCTCGCCGAACATATTGAAAAGATCCGCACGCGCGTACTCGTTCTTCAGTTCCGGGAACTGCGCCACGATCCGCGCCACGGCGGAGTCTGCGTAGTCCATGGGATCGACCTTTTCGCCGCGAAGCCGCTTCCAATGTTCGGTGAAATACCCTAAAAAGCGATTATTGCGGGTATCCGCGTTTTCCCCGATGCATCCTGCGAAGAACGCTGCTAAGGGGAGAATGCTGCATAAAGCATCCTCTATGGCACTCTCTGCGCGATTCTTACCGCCGAAGGCACGGCCCATATAGAGGTGTCCATCCTGCATGGAGGGGTCTTCCTTGTCGTAGGGCGGCAGCTGTTCGATCATCATCTCCCAAAACTTGCCGCAGACCTTATCTGTCAGCTGACCCTCTGCCTGAAACAGCGGCTTCTTGGAGCGTACGGACCGCTCCATGGCCTGCCTATTGCTGATGCCGCTGAAATCCGCTAAATCACTGGCCAATGACCGGTAGGGATAGAAAATGCGTCCGATGACGGAGTCGTCCACCTCGTCATCCCATGTTTTGTTCCACAGGCCGCTTTCGATGAGCCCGGCGGAAACTTGACAGAGTACTACTCTCCATGCGAAGGTTTTTGATTCTGGATATGTGGGCAGCAGCCTTGTGGCCGCCTCCACGAAAGTCAGGGCGGCGTTACGCGTGGTCGCGGCGGCATTTTGCCACCATGCCTCCTGTCTTTCGCATGCGGCTTCGCGCGCTCCGGGGTCATCACTTGAGAGAAACCCGAAGTCACAACACCATGTACATTCCCATTGATCGCCGTGGATACGCACATCTGGTGCGCCGCAGGTCGGACAGTTCACGGAGACACCCCCTTGCTTTCTTAAGATACAATGTTCATCAATTCTGCAAAGCTATCAACGACAGAGTATGTCACGCTCTCGCTGCTGATCGCGGCGAAGTGCGCTTTTGCACAGGCGATCTTTGCTTTTTCCACGCCACGCAGTTCGGCGGCATCGCTATTACCTTTCGTTTCGGCGATAAAATAGATGTGCTTGACACTGCCTTCGTTGAAGGCAATTGCCCAGTCCGGGTTATACTTGCCGACTGGCGTGGAGATGAAAAATCCGCCGGGTAGTTTCACATATACCGCGACCTTCGCATTGACGTCCAATTCACCGGCAAACCGCTTTTCGTTCTCAGAGTCATAGATAATGTGGCTGTACAGGCTGCGATTGGCCGCCATTGCGTTCAAGCCAAGTTTACCACGAAGATTGGCGCTGGTAAAGAGGTCTGTGTCATAAGCCGAATCCAGCTTGTTATAGGTAATGTGTTCAATGATCTGTGTGGCCATCTGCTCGTTGATGATTTTTGCTGTCTTTAGTATGAACTCCTCCGGATTCAGGCGGAACATGGTAAACTTCTGCGGAGCCATGCGCTGCAGGATCGCTGCGATCGTTGCGCGGGTCAGCCTTGTCTCCTCCACCAATTTTCCGATGAGGTCATAGCGGACGCTGCCCAGCGGTGCGATTTTGGGAGTCTCCTGGTCGGAGAGCGTCCTGTGGAAGCCGTGTCCCTGTTCCAGTTGCTCCTTGGAGTCCAAACGCGCTGCTTGCTCGCCGTACTCCAATTTGACCGTCACTGTGGTTACGTTCAGTTTTTCATCCAGCATCTGCACAGCACTCCCAATGAGCTTTTCCTTATCAAACCGTACAGTATAGAAGGACTTGTGATTGATACGATTCCAAAGCTCTACAAATTCCTTCTTGTGCAGCTTTTCCGGGTCAACACGCGCTTCCACATTGTTGCCGTGAGCATCCTCCGGACGCATGGAGTGACTGTCGTAGATAGAGGACAGCACCTGCACCACCGCGGCGGTGCAATCCTTGACTTCCTCCGCTACCTGTACTGTACCGCTGGCCTTGTCGGCATAATATTTGTCCGTCAGTTCACCGCGCTTAACATAGCCGCTGCTGACAAGGTCTTCGTAGATGGCCGTAGCCAACTCCGGCGTGACCTTGACTTCACTGCCGTTGGCATCGGTAAGGACCTTGCCAAGGAACAATTGGGTATCAACTTTCTTGGGCCGGTCAGCCAAGGATTCCGCCAAGCCGGACTGCAGTGCCTCCGCAAACTTGCCGAACTCCATGTCGGTGATCAGCGTCAGCTTGTTCAGCTCCTGTACCTCGCTGCCCAGCACGCTCTCATCCATGCGCTCGCCCTGCTGGTCAACGCACAGCCGCAGACCGCGACCGATCTCCTGTCGGCTGCGGATGTCGGAATCGCTTTGCTTTTTTAGCGTGCATATCTGGAAGACATTGGGATTGTCCCAGCCCTCTCGCAGCGCGGAGTGGGAGAAGATAAATCGTACCGGCTCGTCGAGACTCAGCAGCCGCTCCTTGTCTTTCATAATAAGGTCGTAGGCGTCCGCGTCGTCGGAAGTCTGCGTCTTACGGTCGATTTTGCTCTCCACAAAGCGGGCTTTCTTCCCCTTCTTCTTGTCGATGGAGAAATAGCCCTGATGGGTCGTTCTGGCACTGAGCTTGTCCAGATAGCGGAGATAGGACTCGTCGCCGATCTTCCGCTGCAGATCACTTACAACGCTGTCGTACTCCTCTTCAAACATCTGAGCGTACTCGCCGTTGCGTCCTGCGTCGTCATCGCCGTCATAGCTGCGGTACTTAGACACCTCGTCAATGAAAAACAGGCTCAATACCTTAATGCCCTTACGGTACAGCTCCTGCTCCCGCTGGATATGCGTGCGGATGGTCTCGCGGATCTGGATGCGCCGCTGGAGCGCCACCATCTGTTCACTGCCGCTGATCTGCCCTGCGTACAGCTTCAGACCATTGAGGAACGTAACGGAGTTGTCCCGCCCGTCAATGCCGTCCGAAAGGATTTTGAACCGGTCGGCGTACTCGTCCAGCCCGTCGGACAGATCGTACAAATCATCGTTGCCGCTGACTTTCCGTACCACGGTGCGTGTACCGGTCTTGCCCTTTACCTCGAAGCCCAGCCGTGCGGTGGGGGATTTGTCCTTATAGAGGTCGATGCCCTCCAGATACACATAGCTGTTGGTGGCAGTGCTGCCCTGCAGCGTCACGCCCAGCGCGGCGATCTTCTTCACCAGATGCTGGTTGTAGGCATCCATGGCATCCAGACGATACACCATATCGTACTTCTCCTTATGGGTGGCGGAATAGCGCAGCGTGAACAGCGGGCAAAACTTTTTCAGGCTCTCCTTGGTCTGCTTGCCCTCCACGCTCTGGGGTTCGTCGATGATAAGAATGGGGTTGGTCTTTGCAATAATGTCGATGGGCTTGCGGCTGCGGAAGGTATCCAGCTTTTTGTCAATAATGCGCTGGTTCTTGCTGGAGTTGAACGCCTGCATATTGATGATCATGACGTTGATGGCGCTGTCAGACGCAAAGGTATCTACTGCCGGAAGATTATCTGAACTGTAAATAAAAAATCGAATTTTCCTGCCGTATTCTTCGGCAAAGTGCTCCTGCGTAGTCTGCAGGGACTTATAGACGCCCTCGCGGATGGCCACCGATGGCACGACGATAATATACTTGCTCCAGCCGTAGCGCTTGTTCAGCTCGTACATGGTCTTGACGTATGTATAGGTCTTACCGGTGCCGGTCTCCATCTCAATGGACAGGTTCACGCCGGGGCCGGTCAGCTCGTCAGAGGGCCGCAGGCCGTTCCGGCGCTGGACGGCGCGGAGATTATCCAGTATCCGGCGGTTGGTAAGTTCGGGGATGAACGGTTGGTTACGGAAGCCCACTTCGCTGTCCTCCATAGAGAGCTGCTGCCCCGCCGTATCGCCCAGATCGCGGCGATAGGTCACTGTGCGGTAGGGCTGGCCGTTGAACACGTCGCAGACCGCCGCCGCGGCCTCTGCCTGAAAGGGCTGGTGTTTGAATTGAAGCTTCATCAGATCACCTTCACATTCGTATCCGGCGAGAGGTTTTTGAAGATCTCGGTAACGTTGATCTTGCTGTCGTCGCTGGCAAAGGAGCTGTCGCGGAACACGGCGCGGAGGGGATGCAGGTCAGCCATGCGGCGGATCACCGTGTCGGGGACGTTTTCATTGAAGCAGGCCACCAGCGCGCCATCGTCTACGTTGTGAATGGTGCAGCCATCCAACGTTTCCGCGCTGTGGGGCAGGTTGATCTCCACGCCCCAGTCCAGCAGGCAGGCGTACAGCAGGTCAAGGCCGCTGCGGTCGGGCTTGATGTTGGACACCATGCCGCCCAGCATGGTCTGTGTCAGCTCCTCCGGGTGGTAGTAGACGTCCTCCATGTTGCTCTCGTCCACGCGGAACACGCGGAAGCCGGTGTCCAGCTGGGCATCGGGATGCTCGGCCTTGATCTTGTCACCGGCACGGCGGATGCGCTCCTTGCCAATCTCGCAGATATTCTTGTAGCCCGCCTTATAGGCCTCGCTGGATTCATCACATTTTTCGGGAAGCTGCACCATAATGAACTTACGGTGTCCGCCGTCCTCGGCGTTGAGCTGCATCACCGCATGGGCGGTGGTGGCGGAGCCGGAGAAGAAGTCGAGGATAATACCATCATTTCCGGCATTTGACAGCTTAAGCAACTCTGTAATTACATCAGGGTTTTTAGGACTATCGAACGGGACGGGGAAATTCGGCTTTTTTGAAGCAAGCAAATCATTCCAATTTGAGTTTCGCAATATTTTGTCAGAAGGCGCTACCCAGTGTTCAACGCCTTGATTTTTTCCAGTTCCTTTTATGTTCCTGCGAATGAATTTTTTTGTTTCACCAGTTTGATGCCAGTATTCTTCCAGTGTCATTGTTGCCGAAAATTTTTCTATGTAGATTTTATAGTTTTCGACAGCTTCTTCAGCAAGTTCACGTTTCCACTTCCATTGGCCTGTTGCGGGTGTGACACCCAAGACGTCGTACCTCATTGTAGGACGATCCGCATCATTCCAAAATCCCTTCCAATATCCAAGCGCTGCTCGTGAATCATCGGCTTTACGGTAAACGGGATTAAACTTAGAAGTGGTTGTTTTTGAATACATCAAAATATACTCATAGCCGACACTCATTGATGGTAAACCTTGTTCTGCAAATTGTAAACTCAGGTTTTTATCAAATCTTCTTACTGTTATAGCGTTACGGAAATTTTGTTCCCCTAAAGTTTCATTACAAATGGTTTTAAGTACCTGAATTTCTTCTTCACCAATGCTGATGAAAATAACGCCATCTTCAGATAACAGGTTGCGCGCCAACAATAGACGTGAATAAATCATGCTGCACCAATCCGAGTGGAATTGTGGATTACTGGTGTTATTCTCTCGGCGGGATATGTTTCCATCATCATCTATACGACCACTTAGGTCATCGTATTTATCCTTTGACATTACGAAATTGTCATTGTAGACAAAATCGTGACCTGTGTTATACGGCGGGTCAATGTAGATCATCTTGACCTTGCCGAGATAACTCTCCTGCAGCAGCTTGAGAACTTCCAGATTGTCACCCTCGATGTAGAGGTTTTCCGTGGTGTCCCAGTCGCGGCTGTCCTCTTTTACAGGGCGCAGGGTCTTGGTGATGGGCCGCGCCGCTTCCGCCATGGCCGCCTTTTTGCCCACCCATGTAAATTCATAGCACTCGTCGCCGTCCACCACATCCCGGCTCAGAAGCTGCTTCAGCACCTCAAAATTGACGCCGCGCCTGATCTCGCCATCCTCACCCCGCATTTCGGTAATGGCCGAGGGAAACAACGCCGCGATCTTATTAATATTCCCCGCTACCATGTCAGGGGTTTCAAATTTTAGCTTGTCCATCATTGTTCCTCCGTGTGGATATTAGTTGAAGTTCTGGCTTGCCAAATGCAAGGAGCTGTTCCCGAGAGTAGCGGTGGTACTCTTCGCCAATACTGTCGCCCAGTTTATCGATGTCATCAATAATGTAACCCCAGACAACCTGGAGAAGATTCTCTAACTGGCGGCTTTCTTCAATATAGTTTATAGGCTTAGTACGCCATACAACGGACGGGGGGCCGCCAAAGACATCGCTATATTCGTTAGGGCTTACGAGTAAAAATGCTGCTGCAGACGTCATCAAGCCATCGTCGTGAATAAAGTGCCTATTACGCCAGGAAATGTATTCGTCAAACAACTTAGCGAATTGCGGGAAGCGCTTTTTGAAAGCCGCACGTTTAAGGGAAATCCTGGCCTTAGAATTCCCAAAGCACTTGGCAAAGAGAGCTAAGGCGGAAATGAACAGTCCCTCGTTGATACGGGGGTGATTATTTAAAGAAATGCATTGAAGATAATCGATACCTGCCTCAATATCTCGTAGATTAAAAAAAAGAGAGATATACGGATTCCTTTTCGGATTATCATGTGGAATGTTTACCGGTATACTGCCGGGAACAAAATTGCCTTGAACGACAAGCCCTTTTTGCGGATCATCTGCTAGCACTTTGTATTCAATCATGTTGTTCGCGCTCCTTTCAAAATTTCTAATCAATGTAAGGGTTGTTTTCCAATCTCTTAATTTCCCTCCGCAACTCCATCTGCTTTGCCAGATTCTTCTCTTTCTTCATCTTCGCCCGCAGATGCTGGAGCTGCCGTTGGAGTTTTTCCTGTTCCTGCGTCTGCTCCACGGCGTCTTTCAGGCTCTCCGTCGCCGGTGTGTGAAGCGCGTCACCGGCCACGGCGCGGACGATGCCCTCATACAGGCCGTCCATATCCAGCGCCTGCAGCGGCAGGTGCAGCTCGTCCATGCGCTGCCATGGGGTAGCGTAGCTCTGCCGCAGGCGGAAGGTGTTGTCGCCGGTCTGTGCCGCCTCCTTATAGCTGACCGACAGCCGCGCTGTGCCGTCCGGTCGCTCCAGCAGGAACAGAATGTGATAGGGGATCTGCTTGTCCATCAGCTCCAGCGCCCGCTTGTCCAGCTCCTGCCCCGTCAGCTTGATGTGAAATACCTCGATCTCGCTGACGGTCTGCCCCTCGGCGATGTTCATGGTCTGGGGCGAAAGCTTGTTGATCCATGTGATGAGCCGTATCTGCTCCACAAACAGGCGCTTCACCTCTGTCGACACGTCCAGATGCTCGTAGAATTTCTGCTTGGGAACACGGCGGCCAAATTCTGTGGTTTTGGGCAGTTCCAGCATCAGCGTTCCTCCTCTCGTACCACAAGGAAGCACACCAACTGGAAGTCATCCAGCCCCGATACCTGACTGAGCAGCGCACTGGTGCCGCCGGACTTGAACAGGCTGTCCAAATCACTGTCCTCCTTGGCGTCCACGATGGACAGTACCGCATCCTCCAACAGGCTGGAGTAGACCTCCATGCTGCGGCCATCGTCTGTTTCGGCGTTGAAGGCCTGATACAGACCCTCGATGGGTTTGTCCTTGCCGCGGCAGAGCTGGCGCATGGCGTCCAGCGTGTCCTTGGGGGACAGGTGGTCGTGAATAGTCACGCCGTCCTCGCTGAGATAGACCAGATAGTAGGGGTGCAGGCGGTTGCGGCTGTCGATGTTCACCTCGTTGTGAACATTTTTCAGCACGAACACCACACCTGCCGGTGCGTCGGGCGTAGCCTTGGCCACGGCGCTGATCCCGCCGGGGCTGGTCTCCAGCTCAGGGTGGTGTTTGGCGTATTCCATCAGTTCCATGCGGAATTCGTTCAGGCCAAGGTCGGTGATGGATACACCCGTACCCATTTCCTCCAGATCTACGACCTCTGTTTGCAGGCGCTGCAGCTGGCGGCGGCGATATTCCAAATCGCCTTGTTCCTCCGGAGAGAGCAGGTTGTCATCGCCGGTGGAGGTCATGACCAGCGCTTTCATGCGGGTCTCGACCCGCGCTTTCAGATTGATGTAGTCGTCCAGCGCCATGTCCGGCCAGAAATTGATGAGCTGGATGCGGTCATTGCGGCTACCGATACGGTCGATACGCCCGAAGCGCTGCACCAGCCGCACAGGATTCCAGTGGATGTCGTAGTTCACAAGACAGTCGCAGTCCTGCAGGTTTTGGCCTTCGGAGATACAGTCGGTGGCGATGAGCAGGTCGATGTTGGGGCCGTCCGGCATCAGCGCAGCTTTATCTTTAGACAGGGGTGAAAAGCAGGTCAGCACATTGTTCAGGTCTGCCTTGAACTTGGGGACGGTCGTTTTGCCATCCACCGAGCCGGTGATCAGTGCGGTATTCAGGCCGAAATGTTCCAATGCGAATTTGCTGACGTGGTCGAACAGGTAGGAAGCTGTGTCAGAGAACGCGGTGAATATGATGACCTTCTTGTTGCCGCCGTTCAGCGGATTTTCGATTTTCTCCGTCAGTGTTTCCAGCAGCATCTGCAATTTGGCGTCGTGGTCAGGTGTGATGTCCGCCACGGCATCCAGCAGGGCTTGCAGAATGGTAAGGTCTTCCTCCAGATCGCGCTTCCATGTGAGGTAGTCCATGTCCGCCAATTCGATCTTTACCTTCTTGCCCACGGTGAACAGGTCGGCTTCCTGATCATCCGCGTCAAAGTCGGCGGCGGTCAGGTCGTGCAGTTCCACGATACGGTTGGGGTCGTAATTGGCGATGGTGTCCAGTGTGGAGCGCAGCAGGTCTTGTATGCGCTGTAGCGTGAGGCGGAACGAGTGGACAGAGCTCTCCAGCCGTTTCAATAGGTTGATGCTCATCAGGCGGCGGATACCCTGTTCACGGCCAACCTGCGTCAGGCGGTTCTTGCCTTCGTGGTTAAGGTCGGCGTATTTCTCGGCACGGCTGGGAAGTATGTAGTTGGAGGGCGTATAGATACTCAGCGTCATGCTGATAAGCTTGTCGTATATCTCGCCGTAGGTGATGGCATCTGGTAGGTCGGTCAGCGGCGGGCGTTTGGAGATGGGTGGCAGACGTTCCGGGAACTTGCCGATCTCGCCAACATTGTAGTATTTCTCAATGTGTCTGCGGGAACGGGCAATCGTAACACTGTCCAGTATCTCTAAGAAATCAAAGTCCAGCATCCGCAGCAATTTGTCGGTGGTACGCAGTTCAATGTCCCACTCGCTCCAAGTGTTGAATGCTTTCTGGGCAGTACGAAAGATCTCTTCTACCGTCCGGTGGGAGGATATTTTGTCGATCCAAGCTTTGCTATTGCCCTCATAGGCCAGAGCCAGCTGATTTCGCAAGTCATAAAAGCGATTGTTGACCGGTGTGGCCGACAGCATCAGTACACGGGTACGGGCGCCGGGACGAATGACCTTGTTCATCAGGTTGGTGTAGCGGTTTGCCTTGCCGTCGTCGTCAATGTCGCCGCCGTTGCGGAAGTTGTGGGATTCATCGATGACCACCAAATCGTAGGCACCCCAGTTGATTTTGGAGAGATCCAGTTCACCGGAGAATCCCCGTGTTCGGGACAAGTCGGTGTGGTACAGCACATCATAGCGCAGCCGGTCACCGGCGATGGGGTTGTTGACATAGTTAGCTTTATAGGTCATCCAGTTATCACTGAGTTTCTTGGGACACAGTACCAACACACGGAGATTGCGGTTTTCATAGTATTTGATGACGGCCAGTGCCGTGAAGGTCTTGCCCAAGCCAACACTGTCCGCAAGAATACAGCCGTTATATTGTTCCAGCTTGCTGATGATGGCTAAGACCGCATCCTTTTGGAAGGTATAAAGCTTGTTCCAGACTTGACTTTCTTTGAAGCCGTTGGCCTCGTTGGGCAAGTCGTCTTCGCTGATATTCTCCAAAAAGTCAGAGAAGATGTTATACAGCGCAAAGAAGTACAGAAACTCCGGGCTATTCTCGCGGTAGGCAGTGGTGATTCGTTCCAGCACTTGATCGGTAACATCCTTCAGTTTGCGTCTGTCGGCCCAAAGCTGGTCAAACAGTGTCAGGTAGGCGGCGCTTTCCGGGGTATCGATCTCGTTGATCATGCTGAACACGTTGCCGCCGCGCTCACAGCCCAAGTCGGCACGTGTAAATCCGTTGACAGGCGCAAAGGCGCAGGGAGCAGCGTTTTCCACTGTCATAAATCCGGGCATCAGCTCAGAAGTCACGTTGGATTTAAATGACGCTTTTCTCCGAACCCACTCCGCGCACTCGCGTGAGATGGCTTTTTGCGTAAACTCATTGCGAAGCCGTATTTCAAATTCGCTTCCATACAACGTTTTTTCACGGTTCAGACGGGGAATATAGAATTCCCTCTGCGCCTTTCCCGGCTGCTCTGCCAAAAAGGTCGGGGAGGTGAAAATAAACCGCAGGGCGTCTATGCCTTCCAGCTGAGTTTTTAACTCTTCAAAGGCATAGACAGAAAAGCACGCCGCCGCAATAGAGAGCTTGCTGCCGGGCTCCAGTTTTTCTTTCAACTCGTCCGATAGCTTATCCGTAATATTGTTGATGATCTTCATAACCCCACCTGCACTTTGCATTTTATCTTTAGTCATCGAAATTTATAAAATTGTATTTATAGTATATATTCAAAGCTAAAAAATATCAATGGTCTGTTTATTTCTCCTAAAAACTATTCATAGTATAGGGAGAGAGGTGAGGACCATTGTCAATTGCAAAAATCATCGGTGAACGGCTGCGCGCCTACCGTATTCAAAAGGGATGGAGTCAGGAGATGCTGGCGGAAAAAGCGGAGCTTCATCATACCTATATCGGCCAGTTAGAGCGCGGTGAGAAGAACGCTACGATTGAAAGCATTTACAAGGTGACAACAGCACTGGACATCCCGCTGTCGGCTTTGTTTGAAAATATATCACCATCATCCGAGGCGCGAGACTATGCCTCTTTGAGTTATGATCTGATACAAAAGCAACCTCTGCCGGAGCAGGAGATGCTGTATGAGATATTGGAACGCATTATAAGATTTAAGCTAGGTACAAACTCTCATTAAAAGCAAAAGCCACCCGAGAAGGGTGGCTTAAAAAACAGCCCGATGCGGAGGTTCACTCTGCATCGGGCTGTTTTTCGCGGTCGATGGTTTCGTTGATCGCGCGGTAAATGAATGCGTTGGTAGACTCCCCGTTAGCGGCGGCGTGCGCCTGAATGCGAGCCTTATTGCCTTTGGGGACGCGGAAAGTGATGCTTTCCAGCTTCTCCTCACGGTATTTTTTGTTGGCGCGCAGCTGCGCTTCTGTCTGTGCCATGTGAGCTCCTCCCCAAAGATGCTTTTATCATTATAACGAATTATCTTATGTGAAGCAAGAACTATTGCGCTGGTGTGACTTCACATATTTTACAAATTATCTTTCTCATTTTTGGTATGTTCGACTATTGATGTGAGGTCACATATATGCTATACTGTCCTTACAAAAGAAAAACAACGGCAGTTGCAGGGAGTTGGCGCTCCCTACAACCTGCGCAGGTGATTGCAGCACCTACACAACGGACGAATCCGCACCGCATGGGGTTATTATACCCGTTTGACCCTGATTTTGCAAGCGGAATCCGGTCTATTTGTCATACTCATGACACCGTGTAGTGCCTCGGCCTGCACGGTGTTTCTCTTTTCTCAATTCACCGAAAGGAGGAAAACGCATGAGTCAAGATCGTATCCCGTTTCCCGCGTCCCCGGCATGTTCTCCGTCCCCGGCTCATAGGCTGTGGCGAGGGGGAATGAACATGGAAGTCAAGCATACCCATCCGCAGTATGAGGATCCGCAGGCGCGGCAGCAGCAGATGAAGGACGCCTATGCCGCCTGCATGGCGAAGCTGCGGGCGCTGCGGGCGGCTCAGCGGGAAAAGACCGCATGAAGACGGACGCGGTATACGCCCGTCAGTCCGTGGAGAAAAAGGACAGCCTGTCCATCGCGGGGCAGATCGACCTGTGCCGCCGCACGGCGGGCGGCGGGGAGCTGCGGGTCTACAAGGATGCCGGCTACTCCGGCAAGAACACCGAGCGCCCCGCATTCCAGCAGCTGATGAAGGATATCCGCGCCGACCGGATCGGCACGCTGTACGTCTACCGGCTGGACAGGTTCTCCCGCAGCGTGGCGGACTTCGGTCAGCTGTGGGAGGTGCTGCAGGAGCACCATGTGGAGTTCGTGTCGGTCAATGAGAACTTCGACACCAAGACGCCCATGGGGCGGGCCATGCTGCACATCATCATGGTGTTCGCACAGCTGGAGCGAGAGACCACCGCCGAGCGCGTGCGGGACAACTACTACCGCCGTGCGGCGCTGGGCGCGTGGCCCGGCGGCCCAGCACCCTACGGCTTCGATAATGGCCGGGCCTGCGGAAAGGATGGCCGGGAAGTCCCGTCCCTTATCCCCAACGACAAGGCGGCGGTGGTGCAGCGGATCTTTCAGGAGTACGTCGCCGATGGTATGTCGCTGGGGCTGCTGGCCCGCAAGCTGACCGCCGAGGGCATCCCCGCCCCCAAGCGCGCCACATGGGACAACGTGACGCTGTCCCGCCTGCTGCACAACCCCGCGTATGTGATGGCAGACGAGCAGGTGCGGCTCCACTATCTGGGGCAGAGCGTGGAGGTTACCAGTCTGCCGGAATCCTTTGACGGCGTACACGGCGTGCTGCTGGTAGGCAAGCGGGAGGCCAACGCGCGGAAGTACACCAAGACCGAGAACCATCGGGCGTCTGTGCTGAACAGCGTGGGCATCGTGCCATCGCCGCTGTTTCTGGCGGTGCAGGCAAAGCTGGCTCACAACCGTCAGGTAGGTAACAGCGGCAAGGGCAAGCACACATGGCTCTCCGGCCTGCTGAAGTGCGCCAAGTGCGGCTACAGCCTGTCCGTCGTGGCGGACAAGTCCTATCGCTATCTGGTGTGCAGCGGGCGGTATAATATGAACCGCTGCGACGCCGCCATCCACGTCAAGCTGGCGGAGTTAGAAATGGTGGTACAGACGGAGATCGAAAAGCTGCTGGCGCAGTGTCCTCGGGAGTCCGTTGTGCCGAAGCCGGAGGAGGATAGCTACACCCGGCGGCTGCTGGAGCTGGATCGCCGCGCCGAGCGTCTGATGGACGCCTTTGCCGAGAGCAAGGATCTGCCCGCGTCCTATCTGCAAAAGGCGCTGGGGAAGATCGAAAAGGAGCGCGAAGCACTCCGGCAGGCCCAGCGGCGGGAATCGGGCCGCATTCCGCTGCCGGAAAAGCTGGTGTTCGGCGAACTGTCTTTCGAGGAGAAAAAAGCCGTGGCCGCCCAGTTCATCCGCCGCATCGAGGTGGCGGAGGACAGCGCGGAGATCATCTGGGCGGTGTAAATCTAAATTGATACAGGAGTAACCATTATGAACGACGAACGTAAAGCAACTATTGAAGTAGACATGACCGACGACGAGTGGATCGAACTGTTGTGTCTGTGTGAGGAAATCAATCTGACACCGGGGGATCTGGCTGTGGCATTCTGTCAGGAGGTCATCCGGCAGCAGGCGCTGCTGCGTATTATCGCCGCCGCCATTCGCTCCGACATGGCCAATCAACTCAACCGATAACAGGAGGAATTGCACCTATGAAAATCGAAAACAAGACACCTATTGCGGAGGAAATCATCCGCAACAACCCTACCGGTTATGGCCTGTTTGCCGGAATCGGGGACAACTTCAACAGCGTGGCGCAGGTCATCTGTGAGCTGATGGACGACGCGGTTTCCAACCTCCGCGCCAACAGCGGCGATCCCGAGATGTCCATGAGGGTAGTGCTATCGCTGGAAAATCTTGGCGATGCCGTGGAGATCACTGTGACAGACGGCGGCACGGGCATTGCCGACCTTGGCAGTGCATTGACCATTGCATGTCGGGATGGCGCGCAGACGCCGCTGAACGAGCACGGCTTTGGATTGAAGCACGCACTGGCCTCCTGCGACAGCAGTCCTGACCAGAAGTGGAGCATCCGCACCCGCACGAAGGCTGACGCGGCGGCGAACCAGTATCGCGAGGTCAAGGCACCGTATTCCATGGGTACATCTGAACCGGATAAACCCATGAAGGTGCGTTTTTATTCAGGTACGGGCGACCTGCCCCACCCCACTGGCACATCGATCTCCGTCCGCTGCCCCATGGCGAAGTTTCGGACGGTGAAGCCTGACCGCAAGGCGGCGCCCTCCGACTTCCACAACCTGGTGCGGTATATCATTGAAGAACTGCGGTACGTCTATGCGGGCATTCTGGCGAATACGCCCATCACCATGGAGGTGTGGGAGATCAGCGGCGGCGAGGAAACGCAGCATACGCTGACGCCGCTGCTGCCGGTGTGGGAAGCGGGCAGCGTGAAGGATTACGGCGAGATCCCCTGCAATCTTGGCGGCGGCCCGCTGACTATTCGTTGTAAGTACGGCAACATTCTGAAGAACCCGTCCAACGCCATCTACTACAAGTGCAACATGGAGTCCAGCGGCGTGGAACTGCGCATCAACGGGCGCGCCATCGAACACGGGATGTTTGACCGCGTTTGGGGCGAAGCCATCCATCCCAGCCAGAACCGTTTTTTGGTGCAGGTAGACTTGATTACGGACAACCCCGCCGCGCTGCCCGCCACGAAGAATACGAAAACCTCGTTCTGTGAAGCTGATCCGCGTCTGAAGAACCTGCTCAGCTGGATCGCCTCGTATGTTCCCGCCCCGGCCAAGGATGTGGACTCGGTGGAGCTGCGGTATGTCAAGGAGCTGACTGCCAAGCGGGAGAAGGACCCCACCGCCCTGCGGGTGAGCCGCGAGGAGCCGGTGTTCCAGAAGATCGGGCTGAAGGCCAAGGTCGATCTGTTCGTGGGCTACATCGACCGCGTGACCATCTACGAGGCCAAGGCTGGCAAGACCAAGGCACTGGACTTGTATCAGCTCCGCATGTATGTGGACGGCTGCGCCCTGGATAACAAGCCCGTGGATGAAGCCGTGCTGATCGCCAAGCGCCATTCGGCTGAGGTGAAGGAGCTGCGGGACATCCTGAACACCCTGACCGCGCCTGACGGACGTCCCTACAACTTCCGTCTGGCTACATGGGATGAAGAGGGCATCGTGATCCGCCAGAGCGCGTAAGAACAGCCGGGAGAACGTGTGCAATGATTGCACACTTTTCCAAAGGAAGGTGAGGTATGAACGTAAAAGAGTTGATCCTGAGCCATCCTGCGGTGGACATCGCCGCTGCGCTGGTTGACCGGTTGGACATTGAACCCGGCAAAAGCTCTATGACTCTCTCCACGAAGCAGAGGAGTTGGACAAGCTTCCGCCGGAGGAACGGGCAAAACACTTTTTCTCTGCGAAAGAGGTCTTTGCCGAGTTGGGCATCCCTGGACCCTCCGAGGAGGAACGGCAGGAAACGCATCGGCAGATGTGCAGGGAGATGCTGATCAATAGTCTGAGAACGTATCAGATGCTTGAGAAATATGTGAAAAAGTAATAAACATAGAAGGCCATCGGCTATTTGCCGATGGCCTTCGCGGCCTGCCGAAGCAGACCGTTTGAAATGTGTTGATTTGCAAAAGGTAGAAGCAAACTGATAGTTCGACAAACTGGAAGTTGTCTCAATCAGAGGCCGTAATGAATTACCCACTTGTTATTGCTTAATGCCTTTTCTAACAGCTTTTTCAGTTCGGATAGTTCAGAATTATCTGCAATGACATCAATAAAGGCCTTTAGCGAACAAGGTGGAACAAGTGTAACGCCACAGTATGCAAGCCCTTTGCCTTTGACGGAAAGTGTATGCCAATAGAAGTCAATGGATGTAAGCCTTTCGACAACGCCTTCCAAATAGGCGTCATCAACAGAAATACAGGCATATTTCCACGGCTCATACTCGTCATATCGTGTGCCCTGCTGGGGAGCATCCATCATAATTCCAAACTCATGTTTTGCCATGTATATCACCTCCACAAATTTCGATTTGCAGTTCTATTACTCCCGTGCCAGTTCATATAGGCTGCGGATGGATTCCATGACCGTATGCCACGACAGATCAGCGGCGTAGGAGAACTTCTTCTGATATGCCCGCCACAGCTTTTCCATGTTCGGGTCGGCCTCAACTTCATCAAAGGCCGCAGGCGCGTCGGCAAGATACTTCTCTGTACCGCGTTTCCTGGCCGTTGCAATGAGCGCCGCACGGAGATCGGTGGGGACGATGCTCCGGTCGTGGAGCTGGCTCAGAATGTGCAGATCATAGAAATCTCTCATACGGGTGTTGGCGGTGGCGCGGGACACGACGGTTTCCAACTTCTCGGCCAGAACGGTTTCCAGATTGTATGCCCAAATCTCGATGGAGCGATCCTCCAGCATCAGCTTAAAGCTGTAACGCACTTCGCGGGGCGTAATGGCATCGCCGGTGGAAATGTCGATCTTGAGCGGCGTTATCACACCGTCAAACTCTGTTTCCATGCTGACACGGATGCCCGGATACTCGGCCTCGTCCATGATCTCGGAAATGCGCTTCACCCGGATCCCCACGCCATCGTCCACCGGTACGGAGATGATGGAGGCAATCATGTTCTCCACGTCCTCGATGCCGACCGTCGCACCCTTTACGGTCGCGTCAATGTCCATCGTGGAGCGGGCGTCAAGGCCGACCATTGCAGCCACCAGCATCCCGCCCTTGAGAATGAACTTGTCCCGGTACTCCGAAAGAGAAATGCGCTCCAGAAAGCGCTCCATCATGTAATTGCGCATCAGGATTTGTGCATCTGCGGATTTGTCCTTGGAGAGATTGCGGATCAGGTCTTTGAGCTGCCGCGCGGTCTTAATCATAAGAGTACCTCCAAATACTGCCGAAGCAGTTTTTCAACACGGAACATCTGCGCATAGCGCATCAGCTTCCGTAAGTCCTTGTCTTTTCGTTTTGCGTATTGCTTGAGTGCATCCTGAAAGGTCTGCATCTCGATTCCACTGCGGCTGCGGATCAGATCGCAGATGGTACGCTCCATATCATAGACGGGAACCGGGTTGCCAAACGGCGTGTTCATTGTGACGATCCCCACGTCATGCAATTCTTTCTTGATGGTGTAGACCTTGATGCCGTCTGCTTGCAGGCTTGCAGGATTGTAGCCGGTCTTGACCGTGATGGAATACGGATTCGGCTCCCGGTCGGTCAGGTCATGGAAAAACAGCGCGCTCTCATGGGAGAATACAGCCTGCGCACAGCGAAGGTGCAGCAGGTACATGGCGTCCGTCCATGCATCTGGCGAAACATAAACGCCATGCGCGGCTTGCTCCACGCCGCGCTGCTTGGCGTAGGCGTAAAACGTGGACTTGGAAATACCGATTTCCAAAACCTGCGCGGTTTTGACGATCCCATTGTTTTGCTGAAAAAGCAGATCAAGCCGGTCGTAGGCGGTCATGTTATCACTTCCTTCTTGCTAATATTATATCCGATATTAGCAAGAAAGTAAACAACGATTTTAGAAAAGCAAGCCGAGGCGTTCGCCCCGGCTTGCGCTATAAAAGCCCGCGTCACGCCTGCACCCTATACTTCACACGATTCCCATACCGCGTTGAGGTCAGCAGCCCCAGTTGTTCAAACTTCAGCACAAAGCTGCGGATGGTGGCGTAGGCGGCGTTGCCGAAGTCCTTTTCCAGCTGCTTGGTGGAGAACTCAGCTTCCCCGTATGCGGAGAGGACAAAGCTCCACAGAGCCTTTTCCTTCTCTGTGACCTGCCCTTGCGACAATGCATCCTGAAACGCCTCGGTTGTCCGTCGGGCAGGGAGCACTCCGTTCAGCTTGTGATACACATTCTCAATGAAATACACTAAGAACGGCGTTACGTCCAGTACGCCGCTGATGTGGGCATTTTCCTCCGCCAGCGTATAGGCGTCATAGTACCCCTTGCGGCTCTTGTTGACATACTCAGACAGCGGCACGAACAGGGCGGAGGAATACCCCTGCTGTACCAGATACCACAGGTGCATCAGCCGTGCCATTCTGCCGTTGCCATCAAAATAGGGGTGCAGATAGGCAATATAGAAGTGGATCAGAGCCGCTTTCAACAGGTCGTTGCTGTCGGAATCCTCATGGATGAAGCGCACCAGTTCGCCCATGCGCTCCGGCAGCTGCTGCCACGGCAGTCCGGTGTGTTCCACCTTGGAGCCGACCACATACACGCTGTCATGCCGATAAAAGCTGCCGGGGCGCAGCCGGTCTTCCTTCGGCAGATAAGCACCGATGGCGGTCTCATACAGCTGATGGATAGATGCTTCGGTGATCCTGTTGGCGGGGTCGCTGATGAACTCCAGCCCCTTTTTCATGCCATAGATGCGGTTCTCGCTTTCATCCGCCGGAGCAAAGCCGGACAGGATCTTACGGACGCTGTCGCGGGAGAAATCCACCTGCTCGATGGTGAAAGTGGAGATGATCTCCTCCTCCATGGCATTTGCACCGTAAAGCTGTGTGCTGCTCTGCGGCGTCAGCAGGATTCGAGCGGCAGAGAGATGCACCTGCGCGACACTATCCAAATAGACAAGCTCCTGCCCGGAAAAGTCCTTCAGCGGCAACGGATGGTAGAAACCATTCTTCAGCAGCGAAACAAACTCTCCCATATCCGCCTGCGGATATTTATAGCCCAGCTTCTTCAAGTCCAGCACACTTTTATCCGACAGCATTTTGGTAAACAACGCAGCGTCCATATAGCACCTCCTGTTGATATTAAATGGTATCAGTTGATATCAGTATACAGAAGTGTTTCCGGAAATGCAAGAGGGAATACCGTCACAGGCTGAAGAACATATTTGCCTGTATGCAAGATGCCTGATTGCGGTGATCTTTATTCTTAGTATTGGCGCACTTTTTGAATTATGCTATAATATAAAACTGAATGGAAAAGCTGAATGAGATCACCTAAACGAATCATAGGAGGAAAATATGTTAAACAGATATTTTAAAGTTGACGGTAATAACAGCTTGGATTTTATGTATGCGAACATGGCAGTGAAGAATATTTATTTTGCACTAATATCATTAGACTACATTTTTGACCCCGACAAATATAATGTAGGCGTTTATCATGATGAGCACGCCTACTACTTTTTTCACATTCAAAGTCTCCTGACTGCATGTGGAAACATATCGAACGTATTTTATAATCCAAACGGATATAATGGCCGACGATCCACTGAACGTTGCCGAAGACTGCGCGACATGCTTGGCATCAAAAAGACAGATTATCCTCTCATATTTCAAAAAGAGATGCGAAATACCAACGAGCACTTCGATGAACGATATGAAGAATTCGGGGGAAATTTGGGAGACTATAATTTGTTGGATAACAACACGGACCCTTATATGCGAGCTGTAATAAAAGCCAACCCGCACTTAAGGACATATGATAAAGAAAACCATATTTACTATACATTTGTACGCAGCAAAGGAGAATTTAAAAGAGCTGAGTATAATTTAGACGAATTACAAAGCGAATTGGAGAAAATGATGCACAGAATCAGCGAAAATTCTCTTTTCGATTCTGCGTGGGTAACCGAGATATCAACAGAGAGTGTTGAGTAATTATTACACAAAGCAGATGAGGGCAATGTAAATCACAACTCATAAAACGGACGCCAGATCACTGGCGTCCGTTTTCTCTATCTTGTACTTATACCGGAGTTTTCTGCATTTGCGCACGCACCCTCAATTTTGACCTCTCCCGCGCCTGCAACGCCCGCCAAGCACCCCGTTTACAGGTCAATTTTTAGGCTGATGCGCATTTCAGTTAAACACGCAAACCATTGCACCGCAACGGCTTTAAGTCGTTTCCGGTTGCTCCACATCCCACTGGATAGGTTCCATACCCATGGAGCGTATGGCGGCGATGACGTGGTCGTCATACTCCCCGTAGGGACAACGGATCAGCGTGGGGGTCACGCCGGTAACAGCACTGATCCGCTGGTTGCTGGCGGTCACGTCGTCGATGATCTGCTGAGTGGACAGACTGTTGTAATGGTCGTGGTGATTGGAGTGGCTCATCACCTCATGGCCCGCGTCGTGCAGGGCTTTGACGGACTCCGGGTACTTCTCCGCCCAATCTCCCACAACAAAGAAGGTGGTCTTGACACCATACCGCGCCAGAATGTCGATAAGCGTCTGGGTGTCCTCGTTGCCCCACGGTGATGCAAAAGTGCGGCAGTTCACGACTTGAAATACTCCCAAGATTCGTAAGTTTTTCGAGTTTAACCTTAAAAATATTTCTTCGCTCTCCACTTTTTCACTTTTTTCCACACGGGCACTATGCACTCACCCCTCCAGCAGAGCGCGGCAGCCCTCCGGGAGCAGATAGTCGATCTCTATACGGTTCCCCTCGTAGACGCGGATTTCCCGGATGGCGGCGGCGACTGTGGGGCGATCCAGCTCCGCCAGCTGCCCCGACGCCAGCAATTCCTTTACCCAGGGCAAGGACAGCGGTTCATCCTGTACCGAGTCGCGCAGCTTGTCCAGTTGGGCCTGCAGCGCCTGCTCCTGTGCGTCATAATCAGCGCGGCAGCGGAGGAAGTCCTCCTTGGAGATAAGCGCGTCCTGATAGTCCTCGTAGGCGCTCTGGCGGCGGCGCTGAATGCGCTGCAGGGCAGCTTCCAGCTTTTGGGGTTGGTCGGTGCCGGAGCGCGGGCGCTGCGCCGTGCCCTGCTGTGCCAGCTGGTGGAGGTTTTCCATGCCGGCAATGAGTTGGTTCAAATCATCCAGTATCACCTTCGTCAACACATCGTGGGCGATATAGTGCTTGCTGCACACGGATGCGCCGTAGCGCTTATACGAGCCGCAGGTGTAGAAGATTTTGCCGCCCCAGGTGGTCTTGACCATGGCCCGTCCACAATCGCCGCACTTGAGAAAACCCGCAAAGAGGCTGACATTCTGTTGAAAATCCGGCGTACGGGCGTTAGCGTTCAGCAGAGCCTGCACCCGCTGCCACTGGTCTTTTTCGATGATCGGCTCATGAGTACCGGACACCACCGTCCATTGAGAGCGATCCTTCCGCCTTGCCTTTCCGTGCATCTGAAAGCGGTCATCCCTCCCCTGTTCCATATTCCCGATGTACATCTCATTTTGCAGGATACGGTGGATGGTAGCGTATGTCCAGTAGGTGGTGGTTTCCAGCCGGTGGTTGTTGCGGTATTTTTCGCCGGTGAGCCGTTTGTACTCGCTGGGGCAGGGGATGCCCTCCTCGTTCAGCTGCCGGGCGATGCGGAGCTTGCCCATTCCGTTTTCGAACAGGGTAAAGATGCGCCGCACCACCTCCGCCGCAGGCGGGTCGATGACCAGACGGTTATGATTCTGCGGGTCCTTACAGTACCCGTAGCTGGCGAAGGCCCCGATGAACTCGCCCCGCTGCTGCTTGGCGTGGAGGGAGCTTTTGACCTTTTGGGAGATGTCGCGTGCATACTGGGTGTTAAACAGATTCTTCAGCGGCATCATCATGTCGTAGGCGCCGCGGTCGCTGTCGATATTGTCTGTAATGGCAATAAATCGCACGCCGTGCTCCGGCAGCCAGCGCTCCAGATAGCGGCCTGTTTCGATGTAATCACGGCCGAAACGGGACAGGTCCTTTACCAGCACACAGCGGATGCGCCCGTTCCCTATGTCCCGCAGCATCCGTTGAAAGGCGGGGCGCTGGAAATTCGTGCCGGTATAGCCGTCGTCGGCATAGCATTCCGCCATGACCAACTCAGGATGATTTTCGATATACGCCTCCAGCAGCTTCCGCTGGTTGCCGATGGAATCACTCTCCATCCGGTCTCCGTCCTCCCGGGACAGGCGGCAGTACAGCGCAGTAGGCAGTAATCGCTTCTCCATAAGTCCCCTCCTTTCCGTAGACTGCCCGCAGCCATTAAGCCGCCTGTGTGTGGGCGCGGATCAATTCCACCACCAGCGCCTCTGCCGTCTGTTGACCAAGGAAATTGCGAGTGACGGTGATCGCCGGAGTGGGTGCTTGCTGAACGGTTGGCATAAACAGACCTCCTGTTTGAGAATAGTCCATCGTATGCGCGCTACAGAAACCGTATGTTTATCGGTATAGTATAAGAAAATGACAGCTGATTATGAGGCGGAGCAGGAACGGTTAAAGCTCGAAATTGGAGCAACAGAAGTAGGCGGCCAACGTAAAGTTCACAACACGAGCACCGTAAAATCTTAGAGAACGCGTCTGCGCAGCATGTCTCGGTTCGTGCAGTATAGAGCCGTTTCGCTGCTGCCATTCTTGCATTTCTTTGGCTGGAAGTTGCTGTTTGCCGCGCATCTTCGTCAAGAGAATATATGCATGATCGTTTTTGGACAGGGCGCATCGCAGAACACGTTGCGGTGGGGCTGAGCTTATGCTATACTTAAAGCATAATCAGCAAGGAGGGGACTTATGAGGAAAACTACTTGTCTTATTTTGGCCTTTACTCTGACGCTGCTGTGCGGCTGTGGAAGCCGAAGCAACGGAGATGACACACAGGACTACGGCGGAAACACGCAGCAGGACGAATTCGTCATTACGCCCATGGCGTCCGGGCTGGAGCTGGAGTCATATAGCTGTGCGGATTTCTCTATGAGCGTTCCGGAGGGCTGGATGGTGGAGGCGGCCACGTCCAACGCGGGTATGTACCACGCTTTGCGAGCGTATGACCCCGCGTGCAGCGTAAATCAGATTTTGTATATCTTAAAGGCAGAGCCGCTGTTTGCGGATGACTTCCTGAAGCAGAATTATACATACTGGAACGCTGCCTACGCAGCGTTCCCCGTAATGGCAGAGGAGTCCGTGAAGGGTTACTTCGACGTGCTGCCGCAGTATCTGTCGGCGGTTGCCGCAGAGCCGTTTTACAGCAGCCTCCACTTCCCGCAGTATGAGGATTTCACGGTGACAGAGACCTTTGACGCGACCGGTTCTTTGGGCGGGATAGCCGGTGTGCTGCGTGCGGAGTTTACGCAGGACGGCGTCGAGGCGGAGGGTATGTGCTCGGTGGAGCTTGTCCCCTTCCCCATCCCCGGCCTTGGCGGGTACTACATGGCGTACAGCACCACCATCGTCTCCGCTGAAAAGGGGATGTTCCAGAACTGGGAGGACATCCTGACACGGAGCTTGGGCAGCCTGGACTATTCCGGCAGCTATACCTCCTCCGCCATGGCGCAGAGCGACGCGGCGATGCGGCAATCCCAGCAGTTGAGCCAATCCGCCAATGAGATGCAGGATGCCATCATGTCCTCATGGGAAAGCCGGAATACCAGTCAGGACATCATCAGCCAGAAGCAGAGCGATGCCACCATGGGCTTTGAGCGGGTGATGGACACGGAGACCGGCGAGATTTATCAGACGGACAACGGCTTTACCGACTGGTATGATGGAAACCGTTATACGGCTATCACGGACGACCAGTATACGGAGGCCGTTGTGGGTCGGTTCTCGTGGAAGTAAGGAGGACATTTACATGAAGAAGATTTTTGTGTTGTTGCTGGCCACAGCAATGATTTTCGCACTGGCCGCCTGCGGCGCAACGCCCAATGGGACAGACAATAACAACACACAGGACGACCATCAGGCCGAGACGCCCGACGCGTCTTATGAAGCACCTCAAATCACCGAACTGTATAACGAGGACTTCGACTACACCGACGGCGTGGGCAACAGCGGCCATTATGCCTACCGCGTGCCCCAAATCGAGGCCGATACACAGGGCGCGGAGGCCATCAACAAGGCCATCTCCGATGCGTACACCCCTATCGTGAATGGCGTGCTTGAAGATGTCTCGGATAAGGTCAGCCTGTCCTGCTTCTATGTGGCATGGGAGTCATATCAGTATGAGAATATCCTGTCGCTGGTCGTCTCCTGCGGTTGGGATGCCGATGTGAACGAATACAATGTCTATCTGTATGACATCGCCAGCGGCCAGCAGCTCACCACAGCGGACTTGCTGAAGGCACTGGATGTGGATGAGACAGTCTTCTTGGAGGCGGTACGCCGCGCTGCCGCTGCAAAGTTCGACACACAGTATGGAGCAATTGCGGGCGGTGATACGGATGAGTTCCTGACGGAACGCCGCGATTGGACGCTGTCCGATGAGAACATCAGCATGGACGTCCGCACATACGCTGACGGTGACGGAAAGCTCCACGTGGTCTTGCCCATCGGCTCTATCGCCGGTGCAGATTCTTATGAGCAGGTACTGTCGCTGGATGACATCGGCGAGTAAACACAGCTCTCCCGACACCTGAAACAAAAAAGCGCTCCTGCGAGGTCGATCCTCGCAGGAGCGCTTTTCCTATACCGGCAGCCTCAGACCCGAAGTTTTGAGCGGAGAGCTTGGCAGCGTAACATACTCCAGCGAGCCAGTTGCAACCGCACGAGCGTCGGCAGACGCAGCCTTACAGCCGGAAGCACTTTTTCAGCGCCGTATACTCGCCCAGCACCAGCAGCGTCAGGCTGCTGTCCAGCACGGTTTCCGGCGAGATGGTCACATCGGTTTTGTCGCTTCGCTTCACGCCGAGGATATTGACGCCATACTTTCGGCGGATGTCCAGCTCACCGATGCTGTGCCCCTGCCAGCTGTCCGGGACGGCGACCTCGATAATGGCGTGCTTCTCGTCCAACTCTATGTAATCGAAGATGTGGTCGGCGGTGTACCGGATGGCCGCCCACTTCGCCAGCTGCTTTTCCGGGTATGTCACCGCGTCCGCGCCGTTGCGCAGCAGAAATTTTGCCTGTACATCCCGTTCGGCGCGGGACACCACATATTTCGCCCCCAGCTCCTTGAGCAGGGACGTCGTTTCCAGCGAGTTCTGGAAGTCTCCGCTGATGGTAACGTAGCAGACATCATAGTTTCCAACGCCCAGCGAGCGCAGAAAATCCACGCGGGTGCTGTCACCGATCTGCGCGTTGGTGACAAAGGGCATACACTCGTTGACGCGCTCCTCGTCCCGGTCCACCGCCATGACCTGATGCCCCAGCTCGCTCAGCTGCATGGCAAGATGCCGCCCGAAGCGGCCGAGTCCGATCAATAATACGTTTTTCATCGTGCGCTCCTTTCAGCCTACGGTGATCATTTCCTTCGGATACCGGGCATAGGTCAGATCATGCCCGGAGAAAGCGGCGTAGATCAGGGTAAGTCCCCCGACACGCCCGAAGAACATCAGCAGAATGAGAATGCTCTGCGACAGCGTACCCAACTGCGGCGTCAGCCCCAGTGTCAGCCCTACCGTTCCGGCAGCGGATGCCGTTTCATAGAGACAAGCACCGAGAGGCAGGTTCTCCGCCGCGCTGATGACCGCCGCACCCGCGAAGGTCAGCCCCAGATACAGCAGCAGGATGGCGGCGGCGTTCCGTACAGCGGAGGGCTCCAGCCTGCGCTTAAAAAGCTGTGGGTCCTCCCGCCTTCGGAAGGCAGCGACCGCGTTAGCGGCCAGCACAGCCAGCGTCGTGACCTTCATGCCGCCCGCGGTGGAGCCGGGCGCGCCGCCGGTCAGCATCAGCAAAATCGTGACCGCCTGTGAGGTGTCGCTCATTTTCGTCAGGTCTGCGGTGTTGTAGCCCGCCGTTCGCGGCGTGACCGCCTGAAAGAGCGACGCCAGAACGCGCTGTCCTGCGGGAAGCTCTGCAAAGTCTGTCAGGAAGAAGAGCAATGCCGGAAGCGCGATCAGGATGGCAGTTGCGCTCAGAATGACCTTGCTCTGCATCCGGTACCGCCGCAGGTGCAGCCGGTGGGTGCAGACATCGTCCCACGTCAGAAAGCCGATACCGCCCACGATGATCAGCAGCATAATGACGATGTTGACCAGCGGGTCGGATATGTACGCCGTCAATGAAGGATAGAGCGCACCTGCCCGTCCCAGAATGTCAAAGCCCGCGTTGCAGAAGGCGGAAACGGAGTGAAATATTGCCATCCACACGCCCCGCAGTCCATAGTCCCGGCAGAACGCCGGCAGCAGCGCAAGAGCGCCGACCAATTCCACAAAGAACGTTCCCTTGAGAATAAACCGCGTCAGGCGCACGATGCCGCCCACCACCGGAGCGGAAATGGCATCCTGCATGGCACTGCGCTCCTTCAGCGAGATATTCTTGCCGGAGAGCATCAAAAACGTTACAGCCGCCGTGATGACGCCTAAGCCGCCGATTTGGATCAGCAGCAGGATGACGGTCTGACCGAAGCCGGACCAGTAACTGCCGGTGTCCTGCACCACCAGCCCCGTTACGCAGACGGCGGAGGTGGAGGTAAACAACGCCTCGTGAAACGGCGTCCATGTGTGGCTTGCGGTGGCGATAGGCAGCATCAACACCAGCGCGCCCAGCAGGATGACGCCCGCAAAGCCGAGGATCATGATCTGGAAGGATGTCAGATGGTGTTTCAGATGAAAACCGGCTTCTGTCACGGGACTCACCTCCTAAAATCAACTGCGTTCCCAATTTCGCGTACAGTATAGCACGGTTTTCGCGTTTCGGCTATGCACATTTTGTTAAGATTTCGGCTCAGAACGACCGAGAACAACTGTGAACCTTTCTTTAATTTTTACAGAAATCGTTGCAATTTCTTTACGTTTACAGTATGATATGCTGCGCGCCAATATTTTGACAAATTTCGCAGGCTTTTCTCCGAGAAAAAGTCTGCTGCGGGAGATATATATGCTGAAAACAAAATCCAATGAGATAACAGACACCCATCAGGCGCCTTGCGAGGCGCCTGAAACGGCGGAGGCCCTCCGCCGCAGCATGTGGCAGGCGTGGCTCCGCAGCCTGCTGCTGTTCTGCGGCGCCAGCGTCTATGTGGAGCTGTGCCTGCACCTGTGCGTCTATCGCTCGCTGGACAGGCGGGCGGTCTATCTGGTGCTGTTCGGACTGCTGGGCGGCACGGTCTGCGCGCTGCTGACCACGCACCTGCCCAAGATCGCCCGGCAGATCGTGGGCGTGCTTCTGGTCGCCGTGCAGGTGCTGTTTGCCGAGGTGCAGCTGATGTACCACGCCATTTTCGGCAACTTCATGCCCATCAGTCAGGTGAGCATGGGCGGGAATGTCATCACCAATTTCGACTCGCAGATCCTGTACAGCATCGGCAAGAACATCGTTCCCATCCTTCTGCTGCTGGTGCCGCTGATCGTGACGATCCTCTGCCTTGCTCTGCGCAAGCTCCGGGTGCTGACCGTGCGGCTCAAGTGGAGGCAGGCGCTGGCGACGCTGGGCATCCTGCTGACGCTGCTGCTGGCTACGATGGGCATTATGTACGCCGGGCGGGACAAGTCATTCTCCGTCTACAAGACCTTCACCAACGTGAACACCTCTACCGACAGCAGCTATAAGAGCGTGGGCATGCTGGCCACCACGGTGCAGGAGCTTCGCTATATGGTCTTTGGCAGCAGCGGCAGCGTCATCATCACGCCGTCCCCGCTGGGTACAGACACCAGACGGCTCTACAGCAGCAATTCCTACAATGTGATCGAGAGCATCGACTTTGCAAAGCTGGCGGAGTCTGCGGATAACATCATGTGCAGGACCACGGATGAGTATCTGGCGCAGGTGGTCCCCACCCGGAAGAACAACTACACCGGGCTTTTGCAGGACTACAACCTGATCACCATCTGTGCCGAGAGCTTCTGCCCCTGGTTCATCAGCGAGGAGCTGACACCCACCCTGTACAAGCTGTCCCACACGGGCATCATCTTTGAAAACTACTACGGCACGTTCCAGTCCGTCACCACCAACGGTGAGTACACCATGTGCATGGGGCTGTATCCGGATATGTCCCGCACCAAGACGGATTCCAGCTTCAACGTGGCGGGCACCAACTATCTGCCCTTCTGCCTGGGCAACGCCCTAACGGAGAAGGGATACCAGACCTGGGGCTATCACGACTATATCGGCGATTTCTACAACCGGAACATCACCCACGCCAACATGGGCTATACCTTCAAGGCGGCGGACTCCGGGCTGGATATAAAGATCGACTGGCCCTCCTCCGATCTGGAGATGATGGAGGCCTCCGTGGACGACTACCTCAGCAGCAGGGAGCCCTTCCACGCCTATTACATGACCTTCAGCGGCCACTATCAGTACAACTGGGACAACGCCATGAGCGCCAAGAACCACGACGCGGTGAAGGATCTGCCCTATTCCGAGCCGGTGAAGGCGTATATCGCCTGCAATCTGGAGCTGGAAAACGCGCTGACCTACCTGCTGCAGCGGCTGGAGCAGGCGGGCGTGGCCGATAAGACCTGCATCGTACTGACCAATGACCACTATCCCTACGGTCTGACGGAGGATGAGTACAACGAGCTGGCAGGGCGGGAGATGGATCTCACCTTCGAGAAGTATCGCAACAGCTTTATCTGCTACGTCCCCGATCTCTCTGAGAATATCGTGGTGGACGAGTACTGCTCCACGGCGGACATCCTGCCCACGCTGCTGAACCTGTTCGGCGTGGACTACGACTCCCGGCTGCTGGCGGGCACCGACGTGCTGTCCAACGGCATACATATGGCGGTGCTGTCGGACAAGTCCTTCCTGACAAAAACCTTCCGCTATGACGCCGGCACGGAGACGGTGATCCCCGCCGACGAGAGCATCGTTATTTCTGACGAGCAGCTGGAGGCCTACCGGCTGTATGTGGACAATAAGTTCCAGATGTCCAGCAACATCGTCAACAGTGACTACTACGCCCACGTTTTTGGCAAGGCGTCCAGCGGCGGCACGCTGGAGGATACGGTGGTGTTTACGGACATCACAGGCATTTTCAACCAGGCCAGCGTCCTCTATATGTACCGCAACGGATATATAGACCCGGAAACGCCGGACACCTTCGGCGGAAAGGCCACGGCAAAGGTGGGCGAATTCGTGGATGTGCTGTACCGCATCTCCCAAAGGCCGGAGACGGACAACACCGCCTTGCCGCCCGATTATGAAACCGAGGAATTCAACAGCTCCGCCTGCCCCTACTACGACGCCGTGTGCTGGGCGTATCAAACGGGGCTGCTCCGTCAGGGCGATCTGCATACGGCCTATGCCGACGACATGGATTACCAGATGGCCTGTCTGCTGATCTATCGCTACGCCGCCATGTCCGGCATTGACACCCGCGTAGATCAGGAGCTGCTGCGGCAGACCATGTGGGGAAATCCCCGGCTCAGCGGCGAGGTCGTCAAGGCCATGCTGTGGTGTGACGATCGGGATATCACCACCCGCGACAGCGGACTGAGTGAGCTGCTGGCGGCCTATGACACCCATATCAGCCGCTATCAGATGACCTCGTTCCTGTTCTATCTGTGTACCTATGAGCTGAATTCGCGAAACGAAGCATAATGCAGCGTTTTGCTTTCATAGACAATGCAAAACGTTTTTTTGCCCGCGCGTGACGTTGGCATCCTTGCTTTTTGACAGGACGTAGAATATACTGAAAACAAAAAAGCCGAGGTATGCACATGAACCTGTTGATGACACTGGATCGGAACTATGTTCCGCAGCTAAATGTAATGCTGTTCTCCGCGCTGCATTGCGACAGCGCCGCGCATTTTGACGTGTACCTGCTGCACGACGAGGGACTGTCAGAGGAGGATGTGGCGGGAACGCGAGTACTGCTGGGGCAGCGGGGCGAACTGCACCTGATACGAGTGAACGAGGACGGTCTGGCGGACGCGCCGACCTCCGACCGTTACCCTAAAGCCATTTACTATCGTATTTTTGCGGCCAAATATCTGCCGGACACGCTGGATCGGGTGCTGTATCTCGATCCGGATATTGTAGTGCGCCAGAGTCTGCGGGAGCTGTATGAGATGCCGATGGGCACGGCGTTTTTTGCGGCGGCCACCCATATCCGCGGCTTTCTGCACCGTTTCAATGAGCTGCGTCTGGACATGGACGAGGACAGTCCCTATATCAATTCCGGCGTGATGCTGATGAATCTGCAGGCTCTGCGGGCGGAACAGGATACGCAGGCGGTATTCGACTACATGGACGCCCACAAGGGGCGGCTCATGCTGCCGGATCAGGACATTATCAGTGCCCTGTACGGCCAGCGCATCCTGCCGCTGGATCCTATCCGCTACAACATGACGGAAAAGCTGTTTGCCCTCCACCGGCGCAACGGAGACGGCATGACGCTGGAGGACGTGCGGCAGCAGTCCGCGGTCATCCACTACTGTGGGCGGAACAAGCCCTGGAAGCCGGGATATATGGGTGAACTGAACGTGTTCTATAATGAAGCAGTCTCTCAAATGTCAGAGAACGGTCATCATTGAATTATTTTTGTATCATATATGGCAATAAAGTGCGGCAGTTCAGCAACTGAACTGCCGCACTTTTGCATCACCCCACGCGGCGTCGAAGCTGATGGCACAGACCTTCTGGCTGCGCTCCACAGAGTAGATGGGCAGCTGCCGAGTCGTGGCCGCAGCGCTGACAGATGCCGGGTAGTTCACCGCGTAAAAAATGGCCGCAGCGGCCAGCAGCGCCGCACCGCCCACCATGTACCAGCGCCGCAGGAGGAGTATTTTGACCTTGCTCATAAAACGTGCGCCCCTTTCTGTTTTTTGCCCTATCCTATGCCGCTCCCGGCGGAAATATATCCCGCGGCGGCGCCTCGCAGCCTGCCGGCCGCACAGGGAAAAGGACCGTCCGCTTAAAACGGGACGGTCCTTTGTATAGAGGGGGCGGGGCACAAGGAGTAAGCGCCGCCGCGGAGGAAGGTAACTTATTTACGCAGGAACAGGTCTATCTTAGACTTGGCGCGGGCCTTGACGCTGGCTTTACCGGCCTTGACCATCTCGTAGTAGTCGCCATTGGCAGAGCCGCTGAGCAGCCCTTCCACATAGGCCATGCGGATCTCCGTGGCAACATTGATCTTGCGAATTCCGATCTCAATAGCGGTCTGGATCATATCGTCAGGGATACCGGAACCACCGTGCAGCACAAGGGGCACATCGGTGACGTCACGTACCTCCTGCAGGCGCTGGTACATGGTTGGCGGTGCGGCGCTGCTGCCGGAGCGCTATGACGGCGAGATACTCCTGCCGTTTTTCCTGGAGGGCGGCAGATATACCATCGACAACGTACACTATGTCCGTGAAGGTGATACGCTGGTGCCTGCCGGCGAGACGGAATTTGCCCGGGACACCACGTTTGCCTACCGCGCCTCCGACCTGACGGAATGGTGCCAGGAAAAAACCGGCGGCGCCTACCCTGCGGAGCAAGTGGTGTCCATCTCGCTTGACGAGCTGCGCCGCCGCGACTATGACGCCGTCTGCGAAAAGCTGATGGGCGTTTCCGGCTTCAACAAAGTGGTGGTCAACGCCGTATGCTATGACGATGTAGCGGTGTTCGTTACCGCCTATCTGCGCGCGGCAGCCCGGGGCAAAGTATTTATGTTCCGCGGCTCGGCAGCCGTGGTCAAAGTTCTGGGCGCAGTGAGCGATCAGCCTCTGCTGCAGCGGAAGGATCTTATGTGCGCCGACCAGCGGAACGGCGGCATCATTGTCGTCGGCTCCCATGTCCGCAAAACCACAATGCAGCTGGAGACACTGCAAAAGGGCTGCCCGGAGATCGAATACATCTGTTTTGATGTGAACACCGTGTTTGACGACGCCGCGTTGGCGGCAGAGCGTCGACGTATTCTGGACCGTACCAACACACTGTTGGCAGACGGCACGACCGTGGCGGTATACACCAGCCGTATGGTCCTGCGCTCTGAGGATGACCAGCGGGAAAAAAATCTGGCGATCAGTGTGAAGATCTCGGATGCGCTCACATCACTGGTTGCCGACCTGACAGTGCGGCCTGCCTTTGTGCTGGCCAAAGGAGGCATTACCTCCAGCGATGTAGGCGTAAAGGCGCTGCGGGTACACTGTGCGCGGGTCCGTGGTCAGATCGCCCCCGGCGTTCCCGTTTGGGAGACCGGCGAGGAGAGCACCTTCCCGCACACGCCCTATATCATCTTCCCCGGTAATGTGGGCACAGAGGGTACTCTGTGCCAGGTGGTACAGACATTGCTCAAAAAGTGATGTGCCGCCCACAATATACGAAAACTAAGCAAAGCAAAAGAAAGAACGGATGTCTACAGAAAGGCATCCGTTCTTTTGCTGCGGCAGGCCCGGGACGGATGACCGTCCCGGGCCTGCTGGCATAAACGGAACAGGAAAGCTGCGCCGTTTGTCTTCAGTTCTCCTCAGCAGCCGCAGCCTTGGCGGCCTTGCGCTTCTTGATCGCCGCGCTGATCGCGGGGGACACCAGAGACGCAATGGCCAGCACGATGAAGATAATGGCAATGGGGTGCTGCCAAATCGTCTCGGAGGACCCCAGCAGGTCAATACTGCGGCGGGCATTTTTCTCTGCCAGGGATCCGAGGACCAGGCCCAGAATGATAGGCGGCATAGCAAAGTCCAGCTTGATCAGGACAAAGCCGATCACACCCATGATGAGCATCAGGAAAACTTCCTCCAGATAGTGGTTCAATGCGAAGGTGCCTGTAATGCAGAACGTCATGATGACAGGCACCAGATATTTGTTGGGTACATCGATGACCTTGCCGAAAACACGAATCATCGAGAAACCGCAAATACCCATCAGGATATTGGCAACAAACAGAGCAATGAACACGATGTAAGCCTTGCCGGGTTCCTCGGTGAACAGGGACGGCCCGAAAACGATACCCTGCATCGTCAGCGCACCCATCATGACCGCGGTACCGGCATCGCCGGGGATACCCAGAGCCAGCAGGGGCACGAACGCACCACCGGCGATAGCGTTGTTGGCGGCCTCGGAACCTGCGATACCCTCAGGAGAGCCGTGGCCGAACTTTTCAGGATGCTTGGAGAAGCGCTTGGCCATGTTATAGCCCACCCAGGAGGCAATATCGCCGCCGGTTCCGGGTACAGCACCGATGAAGGTGCCCAGAATGGAGGACCGGACCACCGTGGGAGCGATGGTCTTCAAATCATCCTTGCGGGGAAAGACCCGTTCGATTTTAACGCGCTCATGCAGCGGCTGCTCGTTGTATTTCTCCTCAATGGTCTTGAGCACCTGTGCGAAAGCAAACACGCCGATCAAGATGGGGATCATAGCCAGACCGCCCTTGAGGAAGGAGCTGCCAAAGGTAAAGCGGTACGTGCCGGTAAAGTTATCCACACCCACGGTAGCAAACAGCAGGCCCAGAATACCGCCCATCAGACCTTTGATCACGGATTTTCCGGACACACTGGTGATGATGCTGATGCCGAAAAAGGCCAGCGCGATCAGCATGACCTTGCTGCGGCAGCCCATCAGATATTCGATCGCAGGGATCATAATGAGCAGCGCCAGCAGCATACCGACGATCTTCATCAGCACCACAAAGCCCACAACAATTCCCAGCATGATGTACACATGGATCATTCCGGGGCTTTTCCAGTCGATAGCCTTCTTTTCCTCGTCGGGTTCTTTTTTAAGCGCCGTTTCGATGATCAGCGCCACAGACAGCAGCGCCAGCGCACCGGCCAGAATGCAGGGCCACACCGCGGGGTTTTTCTGCGCCGAAGATCCAATGGTATAACCACCGGATTCATAAAAGATATATCCGGATAACAGCAGCATCACCACGGATACAATGTAATTGTATTTTTTCATACAAATGACCTCCAGAACATAGGGGATCCTCTCTCCGCAAAACAAGGAGGTGCCTACCGAACATATATGCGGCAGGCACCTCTTCTTATTTTACGCGATGAAGCATACCGCAGCCAAATCAGCCGTTGATATCGATGTCGGCGCAGATATCCTTATAGAAAGCCATCTGCTCGTTGATGAACGTGTTCAGCTCATCGCCGTACAGGGTGATGTACTGCATACCCAGGGACTCGATCTGGGTCTTGTACTCGTCGCTCTCAACAGCCTTACCCATCAGATCGCGCAGGGCGGCGACCACATCATCGGGGGTGCCCAGGGTGTAGCCGTCGGGATCAGCCTCAGGCAGAGCCTCCATGCCGATCAGGCCGGCATTACCGGTCTTGTTGTCCACCACGAAGGTGTATTTGCTGTCGAGGCTGGTCGCCACGTTCAGCAGCACGCATGGCACTCATGCGGCATACAGGCGGTACGCGCGTGGCACGCAGATGACGCACCGCCGCCGGAGAACGCATATGGCCCCCGCTTCGCTCCTGCCGGTCGGGTATACGGAGGCGATAGGGGGTGACAAGCCGCGCCAAATATGATACACTGATATGGACGACCGCAAGGAGGACACCACCATGCATATCAACTGGTTCAAGGACGAAAATCACCTGGTCTATATCAACGGCGAAACACAGCTGACGGAGCTGGAACGGACGCTGCACTTCCCCGGTCTGGCGGACGCCGCCAACGAGCTGCGGCGGCACCCCACAGCGGAGGGCTTCACCATCAAGGGGCCGAAGCGCACCAGCGGCCGTCTGTTCGTGCCGGATCTGACCTTCGGTGAACACATCGAGATGGGCGAAAACATTTTCTTCTATATGGGAGAGATGCAGGAATGCTACGTCATCTACTGGCTGGACGCTCCGGTAGCGCAATAAGCGGAAAAGGGCCGCCCCGTTCGGGGCGGCCCTTTTATGTCATGTGCAGCCGTTCAATCGCTGGCGCCGGTATGCACGACCTTGCCCATGTTCCACAGCAGCGCCACGCGGCGCGCGGACTCCAGACGTTCCTCGGGCGTGCGGTACTCGGCGTGCGCCGTCTCGGCCCCGCAGTCCATGCAGGCCACGGAGACAGACCAGCCCTGCTCATCCTGCATGGCGCCCACGCCGCGGCAGATGGGGCAGTCCTGCAATTCAATATCAAAAATCGGGTCCATGTACATCCTCCTATGGGTCAGGTTGGGCTCAGTATAGCGCATATAGAGGAGAAAGGCAAGAAAAATATCCCCCCTCCCCTGCCATGCAAAAACGCCCCGGCGCCGAAAGGCACCGGGGCGTTTCGCTCCTGTTACTGAATGGAGATGGCGCTGTTCTTGGGCAGCTGCTTCTTCACATTCTTGGGCACGGAGATGGTCAGGATGCCATCCTCAAACTTGGCGCTGACGTCCTCAGGCTCTACCGCATCGCCCACATAGAAGCTGCGGCTGCACGCGCCGGCGTAACGCTCCTGACGGATGTACTTGCCCTTCTTATCCGTCTCGTCCTTGTCCAGGCCCTTGACCGCCTGAATGGTCAGCACGCCGTCCTTCAGCTCCAGCGTGACCTCATCCTTCTTGAAGCCCGGCAGATCCACGTCCAGCTCATAGGTATCCTCCGTCTCGCGGACATCGGTACGCATCAGGTTCTTGGCGTGCTTGCCGTACAGCGGGTCACGGCCGCGGGGCATCATGCCGAAGGGATCGCCAAAGAAATCATCAAACAAATTCTCACCAAAAATGCTGGGCAACATATGTCATTCCTCCATTCGAAACACTGCCCGGGCGCTGCGGCCATCCGCCGCAGCACAGGGGCTGCTGCCACTGATTTGTATACATTTCATCGCCCCTCGGAGGTTCGCTTCCGTTCCCCTCTCTCAAGGTTCGGCTTTATTATAACGCCAATTTTAGCGCTGTCAACAGGAGAGTGCTAATGTTCACAGAAGTCACGATATTTGTTCACAAAATATGCGATTTCTCTGGCGCAGTGCCGTCCGCCGTGATACAATAGGCACAACATCCCATGCAGGAGGACAGTTTATGGAACAGTTTTACGATAAGGTCAGCGCCTCCGCCGCATACATCCGGGCGCACATCCCCCAGACACCCACAGTGGGCATCATTCTGGGCAGCGGGCTGGGTGGTCTGGTGGACGCCATGACGGACAAGACCGTCATCCCCTACGGGGATATCCCCCACTTCCCCTGCTCCACCGTGGCGGGCCACGCGGGCAATCTGGTCATCGGGCGGCTGGGCAGTCAGGTGGCGGCGGCGCTTCAGGGGCGGTTTCACTACTACGAGGGCTTCAGCATGAAGGAGGTCACCTATCCGGTGTATGTGCTGGCGCTGCTGGGGGTAAAGACCCTCATCGTCACCAACGCCTGCGGCGGCATCAACCGGACGTTTGTCCCCGGGGACCTGATGCTGCTGTCGGACCACATCAATATGCTGGGCGCCAACTCCCTCATCGGTCCCAACGACGAGCGCTTCGGCCCCCGCTTCCCGGATATGACGGAGGCCTATCCCCACCGCCTGCGGGAGAAGGCCCATCAGGCCGCCGGGGCGCTGGGCTTCGCGTGCAAGGAGGGTGTGTACGCTATCTTCTCCGGTCCGTGCTATGAGACGGCAGCGGAGATACGGGCCTATGAGCACCTGGGCGCTGACGCCATCGGTATGTCCACCGTACCGGAGGTCATCGCCGCCAACTATCTGGGCATGGCGGTGCTGGGCATCGCCTGCATCACCAACATGGCCACCGGCATCGCCAGGGAAAAGCATTCCCATCAGGAGGTGCTGCGTATCGCCAACGAGAGCAGCCAGAAGCTCTGCGCGCTGGTAGAGCGCATCGTGCGAGAGCTGTAACGCAAAAACGCCCTCCCGGCAGGAGGGCGTTTTCTTTTTATTTCTCGTTGACGCGCAGCTCCAGCACGTCGGGACGGGCGTAGTGGCCCACGCAGTCCAGCTCCATACGGCTGGCGGGGACCTTCTGCATATCCAGGTCGGCGTAGATGATGTCCTCCTTGTCCCAGACGGTGACGGAGGCCTCGTGGCCGAAGGGGTCGATGACGCAGCTGCCGCCTCGGCAGGCGATGTCCGGCAGGGCCGCGATCTCGGCGGTGCCGCTGACGGTCTGGGGATAGTCGCTGCGGCGGAAGACCAGATCGGCGTTGATAAAGTAGCAGTGGCCCTCGATGGCAATGTGGCGGATGGTGTCCTGCCACTCCGGATTGTCGTTGGTATTGGGGGAGATGTACAGGGATATCCCCTTCTGGTACAGCGCCACCCGGGCCAGGGGCATATAGCTCTCCCAGCAGATGAGATTGCCCATGGGGCCCCAGGGCGTGTCCATCACAGGGAAGTAATCCCGGTCTGCATCGCCCCAGACCACGCGCTCGCTGCCGGTGGGCTTGAGCTTGCGGTGGTTCAGGGCCTCGCCCTCCGGGGAGATCATCATGTTAGCGTTATACAGCGTACCGGTGACGGCGTCGCGCTCGGAATAGCCCATACTGATATAGACACCCAGCTCCCTGGCGCGGCGGAGGAGCTTACGCATCTCCGGCCCGTCGGCCAGCAGGGAGTTGTCGTAGTACATCTTCCAGTCCTCGCGGCCCACGGCCTTGCGGCTGCCCACGGTGAAGCCGAAGGTCATGCCGTAGGGGTAGCCGGGGATGAACAGCTCCGGAAAGACAATGAGCTCCGCGCCCTCGCCGGCGGCCTCGTCGATGAGCCGCAGGGCCTTCTCAAGACATTTGTCCTTGCGGAACATCACAGGGGTGGCCTGCACCACCGCCACGCGGCAGGTGTTCTTCAGATCTCGCATGGGTCGACCTCCTTGCAGAATGATACCATGATTATACCAGACGGACACGCCGGAACGCAACAGGTTTCGGCGCAAGATGCAGCAGCTGTCGTACAGCGGGGTGAATTCCGCCTCCATGTGCAGGCGGTGAGTGCCGCCAACAGCACGCACCGCACTGGAAGCCAGGATCGTTTCCGTCTGTGCATCATACGCCCAGTTCTCTCTGCTCACCATGAAAAGAGGCGGGCGGAAGGGGTCGGCAAACCCCTCCCGCCCTATGGAAAGCAGACGGCTGACGCCGCCCCGACTTGACCGCAACAGAAATGCCCATCCCTCTGCAGGGATAGGCGGTGCGTTTTGGTAAGAAAAAACGCCGTTTCTGCATCGCAAAAACAGCGTGGTCCTTCCTGTGGTGCCACACGGAGAAAACGCCCGCTGTGCCTGGTCCTCCGACGTGCAATTCTTCTGCCTCGCGCCGCGGAGCTCTCGCTCCCCGTCTGCCGCCTACCTTCTCAGGCTCACGCCCAATGGCTGACTTTCGTCACACAGCTCTCGCTGTTTCGGTGCATCCTTGCGCTCACAGTGCCGTTCGCGGTGGGTTTTGACCCATTTCCTTTTAGGCTGCCGCCTGACCAGACCTGGCCTTTGCAGCGGGCAGCCGCACGACTTCACCGGACCCTATTCACTTAACAGTGGTAGTATACCACCAGAAAGCGCCACTTGTCAACGACATTCGACGAAAACGCAGCGACCAGCGCGGCGTCAGCCGTCTCCTGCCTGCAGATACACCGACCCCCGCGGCGTCAGCCGGCCCATTGCCGCTTATATACACCGACCCCCGCGGCATCAGCCGCGGGGGTCGCCCAATTCCTTAATGATGGAAATTTATCTGCTGCACCGGCTCCTTCTCCGGCAGGCCCAGCTGCGCCTTGCCCAGGGCGATGGACTTCATCAGAAAGGCCATGTTGCGGCCCAGGGTCCGCATGGTCTGCAGGCCCTCCTTGTCCTGACGGACCTCCTCCGGCGTGTTGCCGTAGACCATGTTCCAGTACTGGCTGCTGGCCACGGGCATACCGCAGATGGTGAAGTACTTGTTCAGCGCATCGAAGGTGGCGGTGTTGCCGCCACGGCGGCAGGACACCACCGACGCGCCCACCTTCATGGTCTTGTCGATGTGGGGCGTGCTGAAAAACAGCCGGTCCATAAACGAGATGGCCCCGCCGGCGGGGGAGGCGTAGTACACCGGCGAGCCGATGACCAGCGCGTCCGCCGCGGCGAGCTTGGGCGCTGTCTCGTTGACCAGATCGTCGTACACGCAGCGGTGGGTCTTTTTGCAGCTGGCGCAGGCGTTGCAGGCATGGGCGGTCTTGCCCGCCTGGATGATCTCCGTCTCGATGCCCTCGGCCTCCAGCGTGTCGGCCAGCTCACGCAGGGCGGTGTAGGTGCAGCCGTGCTCGTGGGGGCTGCCGTTGATGAGCAATGCCTTCATATCCTCACCTCCCGGCTCAATAGCCAAAGATCATGGAGCGCTTGATGTCGCTGAGCTTATGGGCACCGCACATGGCCATGGTATCGGCCAGCTCGGCCTTCAGCTTGTCCACGTAGACCTGCACGCCCTCGGCGCCGCCGCCGTAGACCATGTTCACGAAGGGGCGGCCGATGAGCACCGCGTCCGCGCCCAGGGCCAGAGCCTTGAACACGTCCATGCCGGTGCGGATACCGCCGTCCACCAGAATAGTCATCTTGCCGCCCACCGCGTCGACGATGGCGGGCAGGACCTCCGCCGTGGCGGGGCACTGGTCCAGCACGCGGCCGCCGTGGTTGCTGACCACGATGCCGCTGGCGCCGGCCTCCAGCGCCTTCTTCGCGCCGTTTACGGTCATAATGCCCTTGAGAATGAAGGGCTTGCCGTTCATCAGCTTCACGATCTCCTTCAGCTCGTCCACGGTCTTGCTGCCGGCGGGCGGGGTCAGGTTCTTCAGGAAGGGCAGGCCTGCCGCGTCGATGTCCATGGCCACGGCAATGGGATCCGCCGCGCCCACCAGCTCTGCTTTCTCGCGGACCAGGTCGATATTCCAGGGCTTGATGGTGGGCACGCCGCAGCCGTGGTTCTTTTTCAGTGCCCCGGCCGCCGCCTGGATCACGGCGGGGTTGGTGCCGTCGCCGGTAAAGGCGGCGATGCCCGCGCCGGCGCAGGCGGTAACGAGGATGTCGTTATAGGTCAGATCGTCGTACTTGTCGCCGTAGTGCAGCTGCATGGCGCCCACCGGCGCGGCAAACACGGGCAGGGCCACCTGCTTGCCGAAGAAATTATAGCTGGTGTCCACGGGCACGTTCTCACAGATGGTGTCCATGTTGACGCACAGCTCCTGCCACTTCTGGTAGTTGCGGATGAAGCCGGTGCCGATTCCCTTGGCGCCGGGGCCGGGCACGGTGTTCTTGCAGGCCACGCCGTTGCACACGGGACAGGACTTGCAGTAGGGTCCCATACAGGTCCGCGCGTTGGCTAAGATCTCCTGATAGGTCATGGTATGTATCCTCCTTGTGAAAGACTGCCGCAGGATGTCGAACTGCGTCGCATTGCGTCGTTTTTTATCGAATACCGGCGATGAACACGCCGGGGTCCTTCTCACGCTGAGCCTTGGCCCAGGCCAGCATTTCGTACACGTCCACCGCGCCGGTGATGACCGCGCCGTTGTCCCACGTCTCCGCGGTGCGGCCCCGCAGGAACGCATCCGGTGCGCTGGTGCGGACGTAGTAGGGGTGCGCCTCGCCGCTGGTCAGGAACATGGGCACAGCCCTGTCGGTGTAAAAGCCCCGCTTGCCGGACAGCACCGTCAGGCAGTCCTGCACCACGTTCTCCGCCGTGGGGAAGCGCCCCGCGCCCTGGCCGTAGAAGCTCTGGCGGCCCAGCTGCTCGGCCTCATAGGTGATGAGATTGAAGTTGGCGGGCACCGCCGCCTCCAGATCGCCGGCGTCCACCAGCGTGGGCTCCACATAGGCGCACACGCCGCTGTCCGTGCTCTCGGCCCGGGCCAGCAGCTTGCAGGCAAAACCGTGGGCCCGGAAGGCCGCAATATCCGCCGCCGTCACCGTCCGGATGCCAAAGGCGGGGATGGCTGTCTCCTCCAGCGCCGCGTCGAAGGCGATGTTGGCGGAGATGCACAGCTTGCGGCGGATATCGTCGCCGTCGATGTCGGCGGAGGGGTCCGCCTCGGCGTAGCCCAGGTCCTGGGCCTCCTTCAGAATAGCGGGGAAGTCCACCGGAGCCTTGTGCATGGCGTCCATGATAAAGTTGGTGGTGCCGTTCATAATACCGCCCACGGCGCACACCGTATCCAGCCGCTTCACGCGCTCCAAATTCGTCAGCCAGGGTATGCCGCCGCCCACGGCGGCGGTGCAGCGCAGGGCCGCGCCCTTCTCCCGGGCCAGTGCCGTGAGCTCCGTGTAATAGGCGGCGATCAGTGCCTTGTTGGCCGTGACCACATTCTTGCCCCGCGCCAGCGCGGCGGAGACATATTCATAGGCCGGGTGCAGCCCGCCCATGACCTCCACCACCGTGTCGATTTCCGGGTCATTGAGGATGTCATCGGCGTTGAAGGTGACCACCTCCTCCGGCAGGCCCTCTTTAGGACTGCGGAGCAGCACACGCTTCACATTCAGGTCATCGCGCGGTGCGCACAGCGCCCACACGCCGCCGCCTACCACGCCAAAGCCCAGCAGACCGATATGCATCATAGTCATTACCTCCTTGGGTCGTCCCGCCCGCGCGGGCGTCATTTTGGCCCCATTGTACCCGCGAACCCCCTCGCTGTCAAGGCCAATCCCCCCACGCACCCCCAAAACCTTCCCCTTGAGGGGAAGGTGCCCCGAAGGGGCGGATGAGATGTGCGCGCGCAGCGCGCCTCGCCTCCCCCATTGAGGGAGGTGGCAGCGCAAAGCGCTGCCGAAGGGAGAGCCCATCCCCTCGTCTCTCCCTCCCCCCAGCTTATTCCTCTACCTTGACAATATCGATGGCGGCCTCCAGCAGCAGGTTGATAAGCTCATTCCGGGAGCGATTCGTCTGCTCGGACAGCTTATCCAGCCGCGCAATCAATCCATCCCGCATCCGCACGGAAACAACTTTATAGCCATCATCCCCTCTGCGGGCGGCCCTTTTTGTGATCCTGATCTCCTCTGTCATATACTCACCTCATTTGCAATTTGCAGTTGCAAATATAGTTTAGCTTGACAAATTCCGCTTTAATATATTATACTTTTATAGTCACTATAAACTACAAACGTAGTTGAGTATTAGGAGGAGAAACAAATGGAGAACAACAACTTCACCACTCCCGCGCCCGAGGACATCCCCATCCGCGATCCGGAGGTCGTCGCCGCCCCCGAAAAAGCAGAAGAAACCGCTGCCCCCGGGAAAACGGAGGTCGCCGCCGCCAAGAAACCCCCGCTGAAATTTATTCTGATCGGCGCAGCCGCCCTTGCGGTGGTCATCGCTGTGGTCGTGATCCTCCTGAGCCGCAACAGTCCGTCCTCCGTGGCCAAGCGCTATGTGCAGGCCTTCTACACCGATGACAAGACCGCCACGTCCCTGTGGGCTTTTGACTTCAATGCCATCCGGCTCTCCGAATACGACGGCAGCGAGGAGGAATTCTTTGAAGCCATGAGCGATGAATACTCTGCGGATATTTCCTCATGGAACGATTTTTACAAGGCTGTTGACAGCAGCCTCCAAGAACAGCTTGAGGACGAATACGGTGAGTATAAGGTCACAACGGAGGTGACAAGGACGAAGGACATCTCCGTCAAGAAGGCACTGGAGGATTGTGCAGTATGGGTCAAGATTCTGGAACGCGATATCAACTTTGATACCGACTCCATTTCTGATGCCTGCGTTGTCACCGCCAAGGCAAAAATCACCGGCGAGGACGAGATCGAACGCACAAAGATCGACGTCTATGTGGTAAAAATCGGCGGCTCGTGGGGTGTACTGGATTATATTTCTGCCGACTGACCGCAAAAGCGCATACTAAAAGCAGCGCCCTCAAGGGCGCTGCTTTTACTGCGTCATAGACACTTTTACTGAAGCAGCTTTTCGATCTCCGGCTGGGAGACAAAACCGATGGACTTGTTCACCAGTTGGCCGTTTTTGAACACCAGCAGCATGGGGATGCTCTCCACGCCGTAGGCCGCGGCCAGGGACATATTCTCGTCCACATCCACCTTGGCCACGGTGACGTCCGGCCGGTCAGCGGCCAGCTGCTCCAGCACGGGGCCCAGCATACGGCAGGGGCCGCACCAGTTGGCCCAGAAATCCACCAGCACCGTGCCGCTGTTTTCCAGGACCTGCTCCCGGAAGTCGCTCTCGTTTACATGGATCAATGCCATCTCCGGCACCTCCTTGTCCTTTGTTTTATACCTTTTTCTCCAGACACACCAGCTGCACGTTCGGGATGCCGTTAAAGGTCCCGGCCACGATGCCCGCCTCGGTGTAGCCCAGCTTTTTGTACAGCGCCCGGGCGGGCGTGTTGCGGGCGTTGGTGTCGATCCGCAGGTACGGCCGATCCGTTTCCCGGGCCAACTGCTCATAGAAGGCCACAAAAGCCGTACCGTACCCCTTGCCCTTCACAGTGGGGTCCACCACCAGTGTGTGCAGCACCAGCACCTGCTCCGGCGGCGCGTCATGCCGCCAGGTACACTGGCTGTATTGCGCCATCTGGTTCTGGTCCAGCTTGGCGGCGGCCGCAACACGTCCCCCGTCCTCCAGCACATACAGTGTGCCGGCAGCCAGCGCGTCCAGAGCCGTCTGCTCCGTGGGGTATACGCCCCGGGTCCAACCGGTGGACAGCTCGCCGCGCTCCTCACGATCCAGAAGCGCCCCGTAAATGGCGGTCACAGCGGGGATATCCGCCGGAACCGCTTTTCGTACCAGCATAGTATGTCCTCCTTACCTCGTCAGTAACCAGACCGCCAGTGCCAGCTGTGCCAGCAGTATAGCGGGCACGCCCCAGACGAAATACCAGTGCTTCGTCTTGTGGTGAAACACCCGCATACCCAGCAGCGCACCGACACTGCCGCCCAACAGCGGCAGCAGGAACAGCGTCTTTTCCGGCACCCGCCATTTGCCCTGTCTGGCCCGACGCTTGTCCGCACCATAGATGATGAACGTCGTCAGGTTGATAAGCGCCAGATAGATAAGCAGCGCCGTACCGCCGCCGGAGGCGAATACCGTCACAGGTCCGTCCGCGCCGCCGACAAAGCCCAGCGACGGCTGGCTCATTTGGCCAGCTTGGCCAGCTCGCAGGCCGTGGCCGTGGCAAGCTTCGCGTTGTTATACACCAGCTGAATGTTGGCATCCAGGCTGCTGCCGCCGGTGATGTCCTTGATCTTGGCCAGCAGGAAGGGCGTGGTGGCCTTGCCGTGGATGCCCTGCGCCTTGGCCTCCTCCACCGCCTCGTTGATGGCCTTGTTGATCACGTCGGCATCCATAGAGTACTGCTCGGGGATGGGGTTCGTCACCAGCATACCGCCCTCCAGCCCCAGCTCGCGCTTCACATGGAAGGCCTCGGCCAGCTGCTTGGGGGTGTCCAGCCGGTAGTCCACCTTAAAGCCAGACTTGCGGGTATAGAACGCGGGCAGCTCCTCGGTCTGATAGCCGATGACCGGCACACCGTGCGTCTCCAGATACTCCAGCGTCAATCCCAGGTCCAGGATGGACTTGGCGCCGGCGCACACCACCATCACCGGGGTATGGGCCAGCTCTTCCAGATCGGCGGAGATGTCCATGGTGGTCTCGGCTCCGCGGTGCACGCCGCCGATTCCGCCGGTGGCGAACACCTGGATGCCAGCCATGGCGGCGATCATCATGGTGGTGGTCACGGTGGTGGCGCCATCGCGGCCCTCCGCCACCAGAATGGGCAGGTCGCGGCGGCTGGCCTTGGTGACGCCGGCGCCGGTCTTGCCCAGATAGTCGATCTCCTCGGGGGTCAATCCGGCCTTCAGCCGACCGCCGATGATGGCGATGGTGGCGGGCACCGCACCGCCGTCACGAATGATCTTCTCCACGTTCAGTGCCGTCTCCACATTCTGGGGATAGGGCATACCGTGGGAGATGATGGTGCTCTCCAGCGCCACAACGGGCTTGCCGGCCTTCAAAGCCTCCTGCACCTCAGGGGCCACGTCCAGATAACGGTTCATAACTTGTACCTCCTTATGTCATGCAATTCTATTTACGCTTTTTTGCTCATGCCTGTATTGTCCAAAATATAGTCCACATTCTCCCAGCTCATGCCGGGGTGGATGGTCTCCGCCGCCGTACAGGCCAGCGCACCGGCCCCGGCGGCCTTCCGCGCGCACTCCGCCAGGGGTTTGCCATGGGCGATGCACGCGGCCAGCGCCGCCGCCATGGCGTCCCCGCCGCCGGTGGCGTTCACCACCTGCACCTTCGGACAGGGCAGGCGCACGTGCCGCCCCGCCTGGTCCTCGGCGTACAGGCCATCGCTCCCCAGGGAGATATACACCTGCTGAACGCCCTTGTCCAGCAGGACCTTCGCGGCCTTTTGAACGTCTGCCTCATCGCGGATGGTCACGCCGCTGAGCAGCTCTGCCTCCATACGGTTGGGCTTCAGCGCCGTCAGCTTATCCAGCACCGGCAGCAGCTTCGGCGCCTTGATGGTGCTGACCGGATCGGCCAGGACAGGCGCGGTGCAGTGGCTGCACAGCCACTGGATAGACGCCTCCGGCAGGTTCGTCTCCACCACCACCAGATCGGCATGGTTGATATAATCCAGCCGCTGCCGCAGGAACTCCGGTGTGATGTGCTCATAGATGGCCATGTCGTTCACCGCCAGGGCCATGTCGCCGTCGCAGCCGTCGATAAATAGATAGGTGCCCGTCCGGCCGCCGGGAATGGTGGCGCTGTGGCTCAGGTCAAGGCCGATATCCGCCGCGTTCTCCCGCACAGACTGGGCAAATCCGTCCTGCCCCAGTACCGTGATCATGGACACCTGCTCACCCAGCAGGCAGAGGTTGTGGGCGATGTTCCGTCCCACGCCGCCCAGAGAGGTGGTCACCCGGCCGGGGTTGGAGTCCCGGGCCACCAGCGGCGCGTCAGACACCGCGCCGATATCCATATTCACGCCGCCCACCACGGCGATGTAGGGCGCCTCACGCAGCAGATAGCCGCGGCCGGCAATGTAGCCCTTCCGCATCAGGTTGGAAATGTGGACCGCGGCGCTGGACCGCGTAATACCGGCCTTGTCGGCCAGCTCCTGCTGGGAAATACACGGGTTTTCCCGTATCCACTCCAGCAGCTGCCGTTCTCTTCGGGTCACACAGCCACCTCCTAAGCAAGTGCATTTTTGTAATCACAAGCTTATTATATCAACAGCTGTACGTTTGTCAAGAGGCAAATTTCCGCAAAAAAAGCGGCACTTCTCCACGAGGGAAGCGCCGTCTTCTTTCAGCTGCAAACCGTTGGTATCACAGCGTTTTTGGCGGTATGCCGCGGGTGCCGTTTGTGGGGTCCACAAACAGGGGAAGGGACGGGGGAAAGGACGTGAAAAAAAGGAAGGCGAGGGCGGCGAGCAGGTGGAGCAGAATGCCCAATATTTGGAAAGGAACGGACGAGAGACGGGCGCTCTTTTGCAGGGAGACACTGACAAAATATGCCAGCAGCACGGCGGCCTGAAAAATCAGGATGTTGACCACGCCCACGCTTTTTCCCAGGATACCGGTGTAGGTATAGAACAGGGCCGGGATGGCGGCGAGGCCGGCGAGCAGGCCGATGGCCCTGGGCAAAGCGCTTGCGGCACAACGGTTTACGACGATCGTGACGATGGTCCACACCAGCCAGGGAACGGCCAAAAGCTTCATGTGCTCCCAGGTGGATTCGTTGACGGCGGAGAGATACGCGGCCCAGCCGGCCTGACCGGTCCAGTCGTAGACAAAGTGCAGCAGGTTGCCGAAAAGCAGAGTAAACAGCATTCCCGCCGTCTCAAGGGTACGGCGTTCCCGTTCTTTTCTCATTGAACATTCCCCTTTCTTTCCCTTTCTCTTTCACATATCTATCGTGTACGTTTTATACACCTCTACGCGGCATTATATACACCTTTGGAATATGTTTATACGCGGTATATGAATGTTCGGGCGGCGGAGCGCACAATTGCGCAGACAGGGGTGGAATTCTGCGGGAAGTGTGCTATACTGTTCCATACCATCGATTGACAAGGGCAGACACGGTTTTGACGGGCAGAAATGCGCCCATACTGCGTCAAACCCCTTGGCAATACGGCAAGTATTACCTGCGGGCCTTTTCTTGTCTGGACACATTTCCGCTCCGACAAAACTGCTGTGCACCTGCCAGCGATGTATTTTCGAGTGATTTTTGGTTTTTGAGATGCAGGCGGGCTGAGTCGGCATATTCTCGCCGATGCTGCCGAGCGACGTTCCTTTGGAGCGAGGCTGGCGCCCGCCAAGACGAAAAGGACAAAAAGCGCCGGAAAGACACGCTGTCAGGCGTGTTTGCTCTTGTCAATCGATGGTAAGAAAGGGTGAGCACCATGACCGTTATGGAAAAGCTGGCCGCGCTGCGGCAGAATATGGAGGCGCGCGGACTGGAGGGCTGCATCGTCGTCACCGACGACTTTCACGGCTCGGAGTATGTAGGGGCGCATTTCAAGGCCCGGGAGTTCCTGTCCGGGTTCACCGGCTCGGCGGGAACGCTGACGGTGCTGCGGGAGGGCGCATACCTGTGGACGGACGGGCGATACTTTTTGCAGGCGGAACGGCAGCTGGAGGGCAGCGGCATACAGCTGATGCGCGCCGGCCAGCCGGGCGTACCGACGCTGTCCCAATTCCTGGCGGAGCAGCTGCCGGAGGGCGGAGCCCTGGGCTTTGACGGCCGGACCGTCAGCACACGGCTGCACCGGACGCTGGAAAAGGCGCTGGCGGGCAAGCACATCCGGCTGGACGACGGCTTCGACCCGGCGGCGGGCGTTTGGACGGACCGGCCCGACCTGTCCACCGCGCCGGTATGGGCCTTCGACAGCGGGGTGACGCGGCGGGAGAAGCTGACGGCCCTGCGGCAGGACATGGCGGCGCAGAAGGCGGAATGGCTGCTGCTGACCGATCTGACGGACGTGGCCTGGACACTGGAGCTGCGGGGCGGCGACGTGGCATGCACGCCGGTATTCCTGGGCTTTTTGCTGGTGGGCACGGACAGCGCCGCGCTATATGCCCAGGCAGAGAGCTTCACGCCGGAGATACGCGCCGCGCTGGCGGCAGACAGCGTAGCGCTGCGGCCCTACGGGGATATCTACGACGCGCTGCGGGCGCTGCCGGAGGGCGCGCGGGTGCTGGCGGACAGCGCCACGGCCAACAGCCGCATCGCGGAATGTCTGGCCCACACGGCGTGGACGGACACGCCCAGCCCCGCCGCCCGCCGCAAGGCGGTGAAGGCCGGGAGCGAACAGACGGGCTTCCGGCAGGCGCACTTGCAGGACGGCGCGGCGCTGTGCCGCTTCCTGTATGAGATGAAGACACGGCCGGAGGCGTACACCGAGCTGTCCGCCGCGGCGCTGCTGCACCGGTACCGGACGGAACAGGCGGATTTTCTGGAGGACAGCTTCGAGACCATCGCCGCCTATGGCCCCCACGCTGCCGTGGTCCACTACGCCCCCACACCGGAGACGGACGTGCCGCTGAAGGCGCAGGGACTGCTGCTGGTGGACAGCGGCGGACACTACGCCCGGGGCACGACGGACGTGACCCGCACCATAGCGCTGGGCCCCATCACGGACGAGGAACGCCGGAGGTCCACACAGGTGCTGCAGGGCCACATACAGCTGGCCATGGCACAATTCCCCCAGGGGGTCATGGGGGAAAATCTGGACGCACTGGCCCGGGGCCCGCTGTGGCGGGAGGGCCTGGACTATGACCACGGCACCGGGCACGGCGTGGGGTGCGTGCTCAGCGTACACGAGGCGCCGCCCTCCTTCCGCTGGCGCATTGCGGAGGGGCTGGCACACCCGGCACTGGAGACGGGCATGGTCATCTCCGATGAGCCGGGATACTACGCCGCCGGACGCTTCGGCATACGGCACGAGAACCTGCTGCTGGTGCAGCCGGCGGAGGTGGCGGGCTTTCTGCGCTTTGAGACGCTGACGCTGGTCCCCTTTGACCGGGACGCACTGGACCCGGCGCTGCTGACGGCATCGGAACGGGACTGGCTGAACGGCTATCACAGGCGGGTGTATGCACAGATCGCCCCGCTGGTGCCGACGGAGGTCCGGCAATGGCTGCGGGAGGTCACCGCGGCGCTGTGACAATGGCAAAAAGGAAGCACCCTGACGGGTGCTTCCTTTTTTTCAGTTTTCGTCGGTCTTTTCTTTTTTCAGCTGCTCCAGCTCGGCACGGAGCATACGGTTCTCCGCCTGGAGCTGGTCCAGCTTGCGGTGCAGCGGCGCCAGCTGGCGCTTCAGCTCCGCCGCCACCGCGCCGCGGTAGATACCGTAGCGGCCGGCCACGGAGACCACGGTCAGCACCGCCGCCGTACCGCCGGCGATGAGGCCCACCTTTTTTACATCCAGCTTACGCAGGGTATTTACCGCCGCCGGCAGCTTTTTGCCCGGCAGGGGCGCCACCTCGATCTCGATATGGGGCAATTTTTTCAGTTCCATGCTTCTATCACACCCTCCTGTATCCGGGCGGTCCGGGCCGCCGCGTATTTCTGCTTCTATTATACCCGACGGGCCGCCGCTTGGCAAGTACGGACCGCCGGGGACCGCGGCGCATACACTGGACTGCGGGCACGACCCGCGAAATTAAACACAGGAGGTCCTATCATGGCAACTTTCACCAACCAGGCAACGCTGACCTATAACGGCCAGACCACCACCTCCAACGTGACGGTGGGTGAGCTGACGGAGACGCTGACCGCCGCCAAGACCGCCGTGGTGCCCACCTACGGCACCGACGGCCGCGTGACGTATATCCTCTCTCTGGTCAACAGCGGCACCGCACCGCTGACGGGGCTGACCATTACCGACGATCTGGGCGGCTACACCTTCAACGCCGGGACGGTGTATCCCCTGTCCTACACCGCCGGGTCTGTGCGGTACTATCAGAACGGCGTTCTGCAGGCGGCACCCGCCGTCACCGCCGGGCCGCCGCTGACGTTCACCGGCATCACCGTGCCGGCGGGCGGCAATGCCGTTATCGCCTATGAGGCCGTGCCCACGGCCTTCGCGCCGCCGACGGCGGAGGGCACCGTCACCAACAGCGCGTCCGTCACCGGCGCGGGGCTGGCAAACCCCGTTACCGCCACGGAGACGGTGGCACCGGAGGCGGCGCCGGCACTGACCATCAACAAGTCCCTCTCCCCCACCACGGTGACGGAGAACAGCCGCCTGACGTACACCTTCACCATCCAGAACACCGGCAACACGGCGGCGGACGCCGCGGCGGCCATCGTTATCACCGACACCTTCGACCCGCGGCTGACGGACCTGACGGTGACGCTGAACGGCACGGCGCTGACCGCCCCCACCCAGTACACCTATGACGCGGCTACCGGCGTATTCGCCACGGTGGCCGGCGTGGTCACGGTGCCCGCGGCCACCTTCACTCAGGACGCCGCCACCGGCGCGTACAGCACCACCCCCGGCACGGCGGTGCTGACCGTCACCGGCACGGTGTAAGCGAGAAAATATCCCCCGGCCTTCGGCCGGGGGATATGTATTATTCAAGTGCGTCGTGGCTCTCGAACACGTCGTGGATGCTGCCGTAACGGTCGGCGGGCTTGTCCGCCTCCGCCGGAGATGCGCCCTTGGCCATTTGCAGCTCCTGCCACTTCTCGCGGGTGATGAGCAGCTGGCGGGGCTTGCTGCCCTCGAAGGGGCCCACATAGCCGCGCTCCTCCATCTGGTCCACCAGGCGGGCGGCGCGGGAGTAGCCCAGCTTCAGACGGCGCTGGAGCATGGACACGGAGGCCTGACCCGTCTCCAGCACCACCTCTACGGCGGCGGAGAGCAGCTCGTCGGCATCGTCGCCGTCGTCGGACACGTCGCCGGAGGGGACCTTGCCGCCCTTGTCGGCCTTGGCGTCCACCGCCTGCTGGATCTTCTCGATCACGTCCTGGTCGTAATGGGCCTCGCCGGCCTCGTCCTTGACGAACTTCACCACGCGGTCGATCTCCTCCGGGGTGATGAAGCAGCCCTGAACACGGGTGGGCTTGGCGTCGCCCAGGGGGAAGTAGAGCATATCGCCCTTGCCCACCAGCTTCTCCGCGCCGGTGGTGTCCAGAATGATGCGGGACTCCATAGAGCTGGCCACGGCGAAGGCGATGCGGCTGGGGATATTGGCCTTCATCAGACCGGTGATCACGTCCGCCGAGGGACGCTGGGTGGCGATGACCAGGTGCATACCGGCGGCACGGCCCATCTGGGCCACACGGCAGATGGACTCCTCCACCTCCTTGGCCGCCACCAGCATCAGGTCGGCCAGCTCGTCGATGACCACCACCACGGTGGGCAGCTTTTTCACGTCCTCGTCCGTCTCGGACAGGGCGTTATAGCCCGCCAGGTCCTTGACGCCCTTTTCAGAGAACATCTTGTAGCGCTTCATCATCTCGAACACCGCCCATTGCAGGGCGCCGGCGGCCTTTTTGGGGTCGGTGACCACGGGGATGAGCAGGTGCGGGATACCGTTGTAGGGCGCCAACTCCACCATCTTGGGGTCCACCATGATAAAACGGACCTCGTCCGGCGTGGACTTGTAGAGCAGGCTGACGATGAGGGAGTTGGTGCAGACGGATTTACCGGAGCCGGTGGTGCCGGCGATGAGTACATGGGGCAGACGGGCGATGTTGCCCACGATGTTGCTGCCGCCGATATCCCTGCCCACGGCAAAGGCCACCGGGGAGGGATGGTCGATGAACTCGCGGGATTCAATGACATCGCGGATCCGCACGGCGGTGACGGTGCGGTTGGGGACCTCGATGCCCACGGCGGATATCTTGTTGGGCACCGGGGCGATGCGGACGCCGCTGGCACCCAGCGCCAGGGCGATATCGTCCTGGAGGTTCGTGATCTTACTGAGCTTGACGCCCTGGTCCAGGGTGAACTCGTAGCGGGTGACGGAGGGGCCATGGATGACCTCGCCGGCGCGGGCGTCCACGCCGAAGGAGCGCAGGGTGTCCGCCAGGCGCTTGGAGTTGTTCCGCAGCTCGGCGCCCACCTCGGTGTAGTTGCCGCCGCGGTTCTGCTCCAGCAGGGTGATGGGCGGGTAGCGGTAGGTCTCCTCCCCCTGGGCCAGCTCCTGCTCGATGGCGTCGCTGACCTCCTGGGCGGCGCTCTCCACCTCCTGCTGCAGCTGGGCTTTTTTCTGCTTGTCGCTGAGGGGCTTCTTCGGGGCAGGGGGCTCCGCCGGGGCGGCGGGCGGTGCAGGTTCGTCGCTGAGGGGCTGGGGCGCAGGGGCGGGACCGCCCCGCAGCACCTGATCCGGCGTGCGGATATCGTCGCTGCGGCGGGGGAAGAAGGAGCTGGCGGGCGGAAGGACCGTGTCGTCGCGCTCGCCGTCCAGCGGGATGTCGATATTGGGGCGCCTGCGGCCCTTGGCAGGCTTTTTCGCCGGGGCGGGAGCAGCGGTGGGGGTGAAACCCTCCGGGAGGGCTTCGTCGTCCGTGTCCTCGTCGTCACGGCGCAGGCTCTCGCCATAGCTGCGGACGCGCGCCGCGGCCTCCTGGGGCGTCAGGTGCAGGGCGCCCAGCAGGGCGGCCAGCAGCACCACCACGAACACGATGATGGACACCACCTTGCTGACCAGGGCCTCGCAGCCCACGGCCAGACCGCCGGAGAGCACGCCGCCGCACTTGAGGGCCTGTCCGTCGGCCCAGAGGGTCTTGATGCTGTCCAGGCCGAGGGTGTAGGCTGTGCGGCACAGGGTCAGGTGGCACAGCACGCCCACCAGCAGGGGCAGCAGCGCCACGCAGGTGGTACGCAGGACGACGGGCCGTCCCCGATGGCCCAGCTGGATGACGGCAATGGCCGCCAGCACCGGGGCCGTCAGGTAATAGCCGTAGCCCAGCGCGCCCTTGAGCACCCTGGCGATCCACACCAGGAGGAGGGCGTCCACGTTGAAATAGCTCACCAGCACGCACAGCGCCAGCAGGGCGCAGACGATGCCGCCGGCCATACGCGCCGCGGCGTTATACGCCGGCGGAGGCGGCGGGGCAGGCGTTTTTTTGCGGCTGTTTCCTTTCTTTTGTGTCGATGCCATAGTCTATCTACCTCACTTGATGCCCTGCAGAACAAGGGTCAGCACGCCCGCCGCCCAGCAGTAGTAGGCGAAGGCACCGAAACGGCCCTTGTCCGCGATATACTTCAGAAGCCGGATGCACAGATAGCCCGTCACGGCGGCCACGGCCACGCCTACCAGGTACATGGGCACCTCCGCGCCGACGATGCCGGCCTGCACCGCGTCCTTGATGGACAGGATATTGGCGCCCAGCACGGCGGGGATGCTCAGCAGGAAGGAAAAGCGCACGGCGAAGCGACGCTCATAGCCCACGAAGCACCCGGCGGTGATGGTCATGCCGGAACGGGAGACGCCGGGCAGCGTGGCCACCGCCTGCCCCACGCCCACCAGCAGAGCGTCCAGCCAGGTGGCGCTGCGCTCGGTCTTGCGGCCCCGGCGCACCCGGTCGCACAGGAACAGCAGGAAGCCGGTGAAGATCAGCGCCGCGCCCACGAAATACATATTGTCGCCCAGGCCCTGTACCGTCTTGCGGATGGGCAGCACCGCAAACAGCGGCAGCGTACCGACGACGATCAGCAGGATGAGCCGGCGGGCGGGCGGCACCGGCGTGGGGGTGCTGCGGTGCGCCAGGTCGCCGATGCCCCGGAAGAACTCCACCACCATGTCGCGGATGTCGCTCCAATAGGCGGCGAACACAGCAATGAGCGTGCCCAGGTGGAGCAGCACATCGAAGAACTCCGGAATGCTCCCCGCGCCCTCCATATTCAGCAGATTGCGGGCAATGGCCAGATGGCCGGAGCTGGAGATGGGCAGGAATTCCGCTATGCCCTGCACCAGTCCCAACAGGATCGCTTTCAGATAGGTCATGACACACCTCACGTCATTATACACTCCCGCAAAACGGGAATACTGTTCCAATATAGGAAGAGTATACCACATGGGGCAAAAAAATGCCACCACTTATTTCTTACCTGTCTGTCACCCGGCTGTCATTTTACCGTCACCCTGCACAAAGGATGCCGGTTATTTTTGCCATTCTGCCTGTTGTTGTTCCCCGTGCTTTTGTGGTATGATAAACTATGTATAATCAGAGGCAGGCGAAGGGAGTTTCCTCCGCGGAATATATACTTCAAAGGGGGACGGCTTCCGAAAACGGGGTCTTCCCCTGTCTGTTTCCCAGATCAGGAAAGGCGGTGAGTAAACTGTACCGTGAAAAAATAGACCAGCTGCAGGCGGCGGAGCAGCGGCTTCTGGAGCAGAAGGCCGAGGCCCAGCGCGCCGCCCGGGCGCTGGCCGAGCAGGCCCGCCGGGACGGCGACGGTTTGGTGCGGGAGGCGCAGAACGCCGTGAAGGTGCTGGAGAACGAAGCCATGCAGCGGGCCGGTGAAGCCGGACAGGCGGCGGACGCCGCCCTGCGAAGCGACGCCGAGCGCACCTGCACAGCCATACGGCAGCAGGCGGAGCAGCGCATGGACACGGCTGTCCGCGCCATCGTGGAAAAGGTGGTGAAGCGGTAAATGCCCATTGCAAAAATGAAGCGCCTGCAGGTGCTGGCGCTGGAGCGGGACCACGACGCGCTGCTGCGGCAGCTGGAGCGTATGGGCTGCGTGGAGATCAGTGAACCGGACGCGCCGGATGCGCCGGAGAGCCTGCGGCGCTGCGACAGCGAGACGGCGGACTGCCTGGCCCGCCAGCGGCAGGTACAGACGGCGATCGATGCCCTGCGGCGGGCTGCGCCGCCCAAGAAAGCGCCGCTGCTGGCGCCCCGCCCCGCCATCGGCGAGGCGGAATACCTGAGCGAGACGGGGCTGGCCGACGGGCTGGCGCTGGCCCGCCAGGTCAACGAGGCAGCGGGACGATTACAGCAGCTGACGGCGCTGGCCGCCCAGCTGGAGGCCGACCGGATCACCCTGGGGCCCTGGCTGAGTCTGGACCTGCCCCTGGAGCTGACGGAGACACGCTGCTGCGACGTGACCCTGGGCGTACTGCCGCCCTTCGTCCCCTGGGACGAACTGTGCGGGCAGGTACAAAACGAATATCCGGAGAGCGAGCTGCATCTGCTCTCCGCCGACCGGCAGCAGCAGTGCGTGCTGCTCATCACCCACAAGGCAGCGACGGCACCGGTGCTGGAGCTGCTGCGGGGCCGGGGCTTCGCAGCCTCACCCCTGAAGGGCCGCACCGGCACGCCGGAGGAAAACCGGCGGCGGGACACAGACCGGCTGGCAGAGGTCAAGAGGCAGCAGGAGACCCTGCGAAAGCAGCTGGATGAGCTGGCGGAACGGCTGCCGGAGCTGTATCTGTGCGCCGACCGGCTGGCCTCCCGCCTGCAGCGGGAGGAAAACCGCCGCAGACTGCTGACCGACGGGTGCATCGTGGCATTCGACGGCTGGGTGCCGGAGAAAAAGGCGGCAAGGCTGACGGCGTATCTGGACACAGCGGACTGCGACTACACCCTGTCCGATCCCACGGCGGAGCAGATACCGGAGGTGCCGGTGCTGCTGGAGGACAATGCGGTGGCGCGGTCCATGAACTGCATCACCGAGCAGTACTCCCTGCCGGCCTACGACGGCGTGGACCCCAACCCGGTGATGGCACCGTTCTTCATCCTGTTTTTCGGCATGATGATGGCGGACATCGGCTACGGGCTGCTGATGCTCCTCGGCTCATGGCTGTTCCTGAAGAAAAAACGGCCGGACGACCGCAGCTTTATGGAGATGATCTTCTGGTGCGGCGTGACCACCGTGGTCTTCGGCGCCATGACCGGCAGCTTCTTCGGCGACTTCCTGCCGCAGCTCTTCAAGTTCTTTGACCCGGAGAGCACCTTTGCCCTGCCGACGCTGTTCTCACCCCTGGACGACACCATGGCCATCATGGTGGGCTCGCTGATCCTGGGCGCCTTGCAGGTGTTCACCGGCATGACCGTCAGCGTGGTGGAAAAATGCAAAAAGGGCTGCTTTATGGATGCCCTGTTTGACGAGATCACCTGGTGGATCATTCTGGCGGGTACGGGTCTTGCGGTGCTTGGCATCGGCAGTGTATCCGGCGTGCCGGTGGTGCTGATCGCGGGCGTTCTTATGCTGGTATACGGCGCGGGCCGGGGCAAAAAGGGCTTCGGCAAGGTGACGGGCTTCGTGGCGGCGGTGTACAACGGCGTGACGGGTTTCTTCAGCGATATCCTGTCCTACGTCCGGCTGATGGCACTGATGCTGTCCGGCGCAGTGCTGGCCCAGGTGTTCAATATGCTGGGCGCCACCACCGGCAACGTGGTCACCTTCATCATCATCGCATTCGTCGGCAATATGCTGAACCTGGCGCTGAACCTGCTGGGCTGCTACGTCCACGATATGCGCCTGCAATTTCTGGAATTTTTCGGACGCTTCTACAAGGACGGCGGCAAGGCCTACCGTCCCCTGCGCGTCCGGGCCAAACACGTAGAGATCATTAAGGAGGATACTAAATCATGTTAGCTTTTCTTGAATCTGTGGGCGGACTGGGTTTCGCCATCCTGGGCGCGGCGCTGACCGCCGGCCTGTGCTGCATCGGCTCCGCCAAGGGCACTGGTATGGTGGGTGAGGCCGCCGCCGGATTGACCAGCGAGGATCCCGATAAGTCCACCAAGTGCCTGATCCTGCAGGTACTGCCCGGCACCCAGGGCCTGTACGGCTTTGTGGCGCTGTTCCTGGTGCTGGGCCAGACCGGCCTGCTCAGCGGCAGCGTGCTGGATCTCTCCCTGACCCAGGGGCTGTCCTTCTTCGCCGCCTGCCTGCCCATCATGCTGGGCGGCTGGCTGAGCGCCATCTTCCAGGGCCGCGTGGCCGCCGCGTCCATCAACATCGTGGCCAAGCACCCAGAGGCCGCTACCAAGGGCATCATCTACTGCGGCATCGTGGAGTTCTACGCCATCCTGTCTCTGGTGGCGACCATTATGATCTCCCTGAACATCATGAAGTAAGGCGGGTGCGCCTATGAACGGTATCGACAAGATCATCGCACGCATGGAGGCCGACACACAGGCCGAGTGCGCCGACATCGCCGCCCAGGCGGCGGCGGAGGCCGAGGCCATTCTGGCCCGGTACCGCGCCGAGGCGGACAAGCTGCTCCGCGAGGGCGAGGCCCGCTGCAAGGTGCTGGAGCACGAGCAGGTGGAGCGCCTGGAGGGCGGCAGCCGTCTGGCCTGCCGCCAGCGGGTACTGGCGGAGAAGCAGCGGATGCTGGACGAGGCCTTCGCCCGCGCCGCCGACGCGCTGCTGAAGCTGCCGCGCCCGGAGTATATCGACCTGCTGGCATCGCTGGCCGCGGAAAACGGACAGGGCGGCGAGGCGCTGGTGTTCTCCGCCGCCGACCGGGACACAGTGGGTCAGGCGGTGGTGGACGCCGCCAACGGCAAAAAGCCCGGCGCGAGCTTCACCCTGGCTGCCGACACCCGGGAGACGGGCGGCGGCGTGGTACTGCAGCGGGGCCGCATGGAGATCAACTGCGGCTTTGCGGAGCTGCTGCGCCGGGCGCGGCAGGAGGACTCCTCCGCCGTGGCCGCCGTGCTGTTTGACTGAAAGGGGGCGTCCCTTTGACAAAACGGAGAAAGGACACGGACTATCTGTTCCTGTCCGCCCGCATACGCGCCATGGAGCGCCGGCTGCTGACGGCACAGCGGCTGGAGCAGCTGCTGACGGCACCCTCCGTCGAGGCGTGCGCCCAGCTGCTGAGCGAGTGGGGCTACGCGCCCGTACACGATGAGCCGTCCCTGCAGGCGGCGCTGAGCGCGCAGCGCGAGGCGGTGTTCGCCGACGTTTCCCGCTTTATGCCGGAGGCGGAGGTGCTGGACGTGTTCCGGCTGAAATACGACTACCACAACATCAAAACGCTGCTGAAAGCACCGCAGGATGCGGAGCGTCTGCTGATCGACGCCGGGACCGTACCGGCAGAGACGATGCAGAAAAAGCACGCCGAAAACGGCGGCTGGGACTTTCTGCCCGCCGACATGGCCGCCGCGGCCGATGAGGCCCAGCGGGTGCTGGCCGAGACGGGCAGTGCCCGCAGCAGCGACTGCATCCTGGACCGGGCCTACTTCGCGCGGCTGGAAAAGCTGGCGGCGGACAGCCACATACCCTATTTGCAGGACTATGTCCGCGCCATGATCGACGCGGCGAACCTGCGCTCACTCATCCGCACCCAGCGGCTGGGGCTGGACGCCGGCTTCCTGCGGGAGGTGCTGTTCCCCGGCGGCAGCGTGACGCCGGAGGCGATCCGCGCCGGAAGCGGCAGCGGCGCTGCCGCGCTGTGGCGGGGCACGGCCTTCGCCCGAGCGGCGGAGCTGGGAGACGAGGCCGCCAAGGGCGGCAGCCTGACCGCCTTTGAAAAGGCCTGCGACGACGCGGTGCTCCGCGCCGCCGGCGCGGCACGCCGGGTACCCTTCGGCGTAGAGGTGGCGCTGGGCTATCTGGCGGCAAAGGAGGCGGAGTGGACGGCGGTGCGTACCGTGCTGTCCGGTCGGATGGCCGGTGTGCCGGCGGAGGCGCTCCGGGAAAGGCTGCGTGAGCAATATGTATAAGATCGCCGTTATTGGGGACCGGGACAGCGTGCTGGGCTTCCGTGCGCTGGGGCTGGACGTGTTCCCCACCGAGGATACCGACGCGGGACGCAGAACGCTGCACCGCCTGGCGCAGGAGGACTACGCCGTCATCTATATCACCGAGCAGCTGGCGCAGCAGCTGACCGCCGAGATCGCCCGGTATAAAGACGCACCCCTGCCCGCCGTTATCCTCATCCCCGGCAAGACCGGTTCGCTGGGCATCGCCGGGGCCGCCCTGCACGACGCGGTGGAACGCGCCGTGGGCGCGGATATTTCCTGAAAGGAGCAAGAGAATGGGTAAGATCATCAAAGTCTCCGGCCCGCTGGTGGTGGCGGACGGCATGGCGGACGCCAACATGGCGGACGTGGTGCGCGTAGGTCCCCAGCAGCTGATCGGAGAGATTCTGAATATGACCGGCGACCGGGCCTCCATACAGGTGTATGAGGAGACGTCCGGTCTTGGTCCCGGCGCTGATGTGGTCACCACCGGCGCACCGCTGAGCGTGGAGCTGGGCCCCGGCCTGATCGAAAATATCTATGACGGCATCCAGCGTCCGCTGGAGGAGATCGTCCGCCGGGTGGGCAGCAACATCACCCGCGGCATTCAGGTGCCGCCGCTGGACCGCGACAGGCTGTGGGACTTTACCCCCACCGCCGCTGTGGGCGACACCGTGGCTGTGGGCGACATTCTGGGCACCGTGCCGGAGACGGAGTCCGTGCTGCACAAGATCATGGTGCCCAAGGGCGCCGAGGGCACGGTGGCGTGGCTGGCCGAGGCCGGACAGTACAACATCACCCAGCCCATCGCCCGGGTGAAGCTGGCCAACGGTGAGGTGCGTGAGCTGACCATGGTGCAGAAGTGGCCCGTCCGCGTGGGCCGCCCCTATAAAAAGAAATTCCCGCCGGTAAAGCCTTTGCAGTCCGGCCAGCGTGTCATCGACACCATGTTCCCCATCGCCAAGGGCGGCACCGCCGCCGTGCCCGGGCCCTTCGGCTCCGGCAAGACCGTGGTGCAGCACCAGCTGGCCAAGTGGGCCGACG
>ERZ827478.162-NODE-162-length-77007-cov-4.488161_pt1 | contig 77007 bp, 71 predicted proteins | sample MGYA00519705_ERZ827478 | MGnify/ENA primary metagenome ERZ827478 (study PRJEB31778, sample SAMEA3449318) | human gut metagenome | biome: human gut; feature: human-associated habitat; material: faeces | place: United Kingdom | collected 2010/2012 ...
CATTAGAATTTAAAATTTATCTATTTTATGAGTCCTTTTTCTTGACGTAGTACCAAGTTTAAACTGGCTGATTTAAATGTAAAACAGAATAGAGAAAATAATCGATATGAATATATTGTACCTTTAAAGCAATTAATGGATGGCATACATACAATTTCTGTTTATGATTTAACATCTTCAAAAAATATCAGTGGTTTAACTTATAAAATTGCTTTAGATTCTGAATATGAGGAAAAGTTAAGTAAAGTAGACGATTATAATTACATTTTAGATATCAAATCCTCGTTAACTGAGAATATCAGTAAATTTTTTGATGTTCAATCTATTGAAGATTTAGGATTATTTTTTAAGTATAATCACATGTATTACAACTTTGAATTTCCATTAGATATAGGACTTTATAAGTTGGATGATTCAAATTGGAAACCATTTAGTGAATCAATTTGGAAAGGGGATATTAATTCCGACACCGTATTACATTTGTATGGTATACATACAAACCAAATACGAATTATTGGTAATTCTTGTGCTTTGTTAGATGAGATAGATATAAAAAATGAACATTCTGTGGCGTTACGAATTGGTTTTATTAAGAAATATGAGTCCAATTATAATACTGTTCACATTGGATGGCATGAAGATGGTGAAATGAAAGGTATATGTTGTGTGAACCACAATTATGTAATTGAAAATGATTGTGAATTCAATTTTGATAGGAAAAACAGTCAACTCATATTCTCAATAGCATATTGTGGAAGAAATTCAGTTGGTATAGAGGTGTATGAAGGAGATCAACAAGTATTAGTTCTAGATAGAATTGAAAATTCAAAAAATGTTCTGCTTAAGAATATAAATTCCAATACTTCGTATACATTCAAAGTCTATGAAAAAACAAGAGTTGGTTTTAAGACAACGAATAATTTGATTTGGGAAACAAAAAAAGAATTCTATGGAATGGATTACTTTTTAAACAGAAGTTTTAGAATTACGAAAGCTTACTACTTTGATTGGGATGTTGATGATAAGAATTATCAAGATATTCGATTACAAAATAATTATGTTAAATTGAATAAACAAGTTGATAATGATACTTATATAGGAACGATTTATTGTAATCAAAATGGTGTTCTTAGAGTAATAAAAGGTTTTGAAAATGTGACTGTTACAATAAATGATATAGCCGTGCGTACATTTAGAGCTTCAATTACTATTGATGGTGATGGTTTATTACTTGATGAGGAAAATAAATGTATATTACATAACTTAAATGATAGATATGCAACAGATATAGTTGAATATCAAATATATTATAAGAGAGGGGATTCGAATGAGACGAACAGCGGTAGAAAAAGCAGAATTTATCGATAAGGAATATAGAGAATATTTACGCTCATCTTATTCATTTGGAAATGATAAATATCAAGACTTGTATGAAAAAAGATTGAATGAAGAAGAATTGTATAAAGGCCCTTTTTTACATATGTCTATGCCATTTAAGAAGGGACGTAGCTTAAATCAATTGATTGATAAAAATATTGTTGATTCAGATTTTAGAAAACTAGGAAATATCCATTTAAACCGTACTCTTTATTTGCATCAGGAAAAATCTATAGTAAAGATTGCAGATAAAAGAAATATTGTTGTTACTACAGGTACAGGTTCAGGAAAGACAGAGTGTTTTTTGTATCCAATCATAAATGAAATCATGAAGGAAAAAAGAAATGGAAATAAAGAACCAGGAATTAGAGCGATGTTTTTATATCCAATGAATGCCTTAGTTAATGATCAAATAGATAGATTAAGAGAGATTTTGAGTTCATATCCAGAAATAACATATGGATCTTTTACAGGGGATACACCAGAAAACTATAAAGATGGCGGTACTAGAGAAAAGTTTGCGGAGAATAATGGGATTGCATCTTTGCCAGATAATGAATTGGTTACTCGAGAAGAAATGAGAAAAAATCCTCCAAGTTTATTATTTACAAACTATTCTATGTTGGAATATATGTTAATTCGCCCGAAAGATAGTGTATTATTTAACCCTGAAAATCTAAATAATTGGCGATTTATTGTGTTGGATGAGGCACATACTTATGGTGGTGCATTAGGAATAGAATTATCAATGTTATTAAAAAGGGTAACAGGATTTGCAAAAACGAAACCTAATTTTATTCTGACAAGTGCAACTTTAGGAGAAAAGAATAAATCGGACAAGGATATTGTTTCTTTTGCTAAAAAGCTTACATCTGTAGATTATGATACTTCGGATATTATTTATGCAGATAGACTTTCTTTTTCAAATGAAGTTAGAAAGTATGCATTGGATGGAAAAGATATTTCGCTAATTAAAAATAGTTTAAATAATGAAACTGAATTAGGAAATGTTTTATCTAAATACGCTTCTATTTCAGGCAATGATGCTAAAGAAAAATTATATAATTTTCTTGAGGGAGAATATAATACTTGGATGGTATATTCTAATTTAATGAATGGACCTAAAAACTTTCGTGATTTAGCAAAGAAGTTTGAACCAGAAATTAATTCAAAACAACTGTCTGATCTTATTGATATCATAAACTTTGCTGAAAAAGATGGTATGGGTCTATTTGAATTAAAATATCATTCTTTTGTTAGAGCTTTATCAGGTGCATATGTTACGTTTGGAAAGAATCCAGATTTAACATTAATAAAAAAGAATTATTTGAATGGCATGAAAGCATTTGAGGTTGGAAACTGTAGATATTGTAATGCTACTTATGTTATTGGGAAGATTGTTACAGGTAATGAAAATGGTTTAAATTATTTGATTCAAAATGATGAAGTAGACATTTACGATAACTACGGGGATGAAGAATCTGTATATGTAGATTACTTTTTAACAGAAAAGCCTAGTGTTGGTTTGGATGATGCAGAAGATGATACAAAGTATGAAGAATATACGGTTTGTGCAAAATGTGGGTGTATACACAAAACAGCAAATTTAAATGCTCGGATCTGTGATTGTGGACAAGAATACAGTTTTAATTTGTACAAAGTAGAAGAAAAAAGTAAAAAATCGGCAGCTAATAATATCAATACTTGTTTGAGTTGTGGCCATAGAAATAAAAATGGAATTGTAAAAACAGTTAGTGTTGGTAAAGATGAAGGTACTGCATTAATTGGACAGATTTTATATGATGCTATTGATGAAGGTGAAAATACTAGCACAAAAAAATCATCAGGCGGTCTTAACTTTTCTAAGAAAAAAATAGAAAAAATAGTTCCAAAAACTAAACAGTTTTTATGTTTTTCAGATAGCAGGCAACAAGCTAGTTTTGCATCTGTGTTCATGGATAGTAATCAAACTAGATTAATACAGAAAAGATTGTTGTTGAAACTTTTGGAAGAAAATAATTATCAAGATATCGCAGTAAATAATGCAGCTTCATTGCTGAAAAAGGAAATAGAAAATAAGCATTTATTCGAAGGGGATATGGATGCAGAAAAAAATGCATGGATATGTATTTTAAAAGAGCTATTATTGGTAGATGGGCGATATAGTGCGGAAGGTTTAGGCTTATTGTATTTTGACTTAAATATAGATGATATTTTGAATGACACTAGTGAAGAAGAAATAAATGAAATGTTTAAGGGGTTTAACATTAATAGGATTTCAAAGAAAGAATTTCATGATTTAGTTGAAATGATCCTTTTAGCCTTTAGAACAACGCCAGCTATTGATTATTCATGCTCTCCTCTAACCACGGAAGAAAAAGTGGATCATTTAGATTATCGTAGATTTAATAACTATATTTCGTTACAAGAGGTAAAAGGAAATGGTAAAAAGAAATCGTATATTCGAAGTTTATTGCCAATAAATGAGAAAGAAAATACGGTTGTTGAATATGTGTCTAAAGCATTAAATTGTGAAGTTGATATAGCAAAAAACATTATATTCAGTATCTTTACAGCATTTGAGGAAACAGGTGTTTTTCAGAAGAAGGACAATGAAGAAATCTACCAAATACAAGCTGGTAAATATGTGTTGAAAAGTGGGCGCGATAAGAAGTTTTATGTTTGTCCTGTATGTGGAAGAGTAATTCCATATAATGTCAACAATGCTTGCTTTACAAAAGGTTGTAAGGGTGAATTGATGGAAATTGACCCAGATGAGTACTTCACAAACAACTATTATCGTAAACAATATCAGACAAAGAAAATTGAAAGAATTGTTATTCAAGAACACACGGCACAAATTGAAAGAAAAGTAGCTAAGCAGTATCAAAAGGATTTTAAAGAAAAGAAGATCAACATTTTAAGCTGTTCTACAACATTTGAAATGGGTGTGGATATTGGAGATTTGGAAACGGTCTATATGCGAAATGTACCTCCAACTCCAGCTAATTATGTTCAGCGCGCTGGTCGTGCTGGTCGTAGAAAAGATAGTTCAGCTTTTGTGTTGACATATTGCAGTGCTAAATCGCACGACTATACATATTTTGATGATCCTACAAAAATGATTGCTGGAATCATACAACCTCCACACTTTGATGTGGCAAATGAAAAAATTGTACTTAGACATCTAGTAGCTGCATCTTTTGGCTTTTTCTTTATAAAGCAGCCAGAATACTTTGATTCTATTAAAGCTCTAGTCTTTGATAATGGTATTCAAGTTTATAAAGAATATTTGGATGGAAAACCGAATGATCTAGGAGAATATATTGATAACAAACTTTTATATGATGTTAAACTAGACTATAAGAATTATAAGTGGGTTGTAGATAAGGATTTTTTGGATAAATTAAATTACTTTGTTTCTGATATACAAAATAACATCAAAGAATTAGAAAATTGTAAAGAAGAAGCATCAAAGAATGATGAATTTAAAGCGGCTGATTCTTATAAAAAGCAAATTGATGCAATTATGAATAGTAAAGTAATTGATGATTTAAGTAAGTACAGTATTATTCCTAAGTATGGATTTCCTGTAGATGTTGTTAATTTAGATGTTTATGAAAACGGCTATAAACGTCATGACAAAGACTTATCCCGTGATTTAAGAATCGCTATTTCTGAATATGCTCCAGACTCTGAAGTGATAGTGGATGGTAAAAAATATACTTCAAGATATATTAATTTACCTAAACAAAGTGAATTTTTAAAACATTATTATGAGATATGTCCTGATTGTGGAAGAGTGAATATAAGTTTAACTCAGTATGGATTATCTAAATGTAATCATTGTGGTGGAGAATTACATTTTAGTCAGGAACCAGAATGCTTTGTAGTACCAGAATATGGTTTTAAAACTGGGCCTAATAAAGAGGGTACGCGTATAAAACCAAAGCGTTCATATTCTGGAGAAGTTGCTTATGTAGGTGGTAATACCGTAAAGAAACAAAGTAATCTAGGACAAATTACAATTGAATCTACTAGTGATGATGAATTGTTCGTTCGAAATAAATCTAATTTCTATTATTGTCCAGAATGTGGCTATGCTGAATTAAAAAAGAATTATTCAGTTCCTAAAATAGAAAAAGAGCATAAGAACTACAGAGATTTTAAATGTAATAATCAAACTTTATATAAAATTCAGCTAGGACATAAATTTAAAACAGATGTAACACGATTTATTATTCCAATTTTACGTTCGTATGAAGAAAACCGATATAAAGCATTGTCATTTTTATATGCATTTTTAGAGGGAATTAGTGAAGCGTTTAATATTGAAAGAAATGATATAGATGGCTTAGTTGAAAAGAACATGGATTTAGATACTATTGACATTTTGATATTTGATAATGTTCCTGGTGGTGCTGGCCATTCGAAACGTTTATTAAATCAAGATGAATTAATTAAGGCATTAAGAATGGCTTATAAAAAGGTAAATCAAAATTGTTGTGATGAAGATACTTCTTGTTATAACTGTTTAAGAAATTACTACAATCAACAGTATCATAAATATCTTCGACGAAAAGATGCAAAAGATATAATTGAACAAATTTTCAAAAAGCTTAATATTCCATTGGAAGAGTAGAAAAAAAGCGGTTTGGCTGTTTATGGTCAAACCGTTTTAAATTCCACCCATATCAAAATAATAGTGTTCTAGATCTTCCTGCATTTGTGATTTAACTCTATTCCAATCTTCTTTAGTCATCTTACTGTACAGAGCATGATTCATTGAGATAATGCTCAAGTCTTTTGAATAATACAAGAGTCTTTTACGTTCAAATTTCTCAAATGGATTTGTTAACATATTTCTGCAGATTGCTTTTCTATCTTGTAGAGTGGTTTCATTGTATGGACAAGTACTACGATCTACTTGTAGTCCTCTATCGATTCTGTCTTGATAGAATGCAATATAGTCATTCAAAACATTATCTATTTTAGCATCACCAATCGAATCAACATTTTTAATAAAGGCTAACAAGAATGGCATTTTATAAGATAATGAATAATCTCTTTCTTCTAAGAATTCAAAGAAGTCTTGTTTGATTGTATCATTATTGTGCTCTTTTATACCCAGTTCTTTTCTGTACTTTTCAACATCATCAGGACTAAATAAATATAAAGATTTACTTCCAAATTTGTATTCTACACTTGGCTTGATTTTTCCTTTTTTAATCCAACTTGTTACAGTTCCCGTATTGATAAAGTATTCTCGTGCGAGTTGTTCCTGACTTAGGTAATCACCATACTTATCTTCAAATGTGTTGATATCCACTTCAGTAATACGTTCAATTCGTTCTTCAATTCCATCCACAACTAACATCTCACCAGGGGTGTAATTTGTTATCGTGATATCACCGAACGGTACATAATATGGATTTGCAAATATAGTATGCATATTACAAGCCTTGATCATAGCTCCATATTCATCGATAACATCAATCACAATCACATTTTTCTTTGTATCAGTTTTTCGTAGCCCTCTACCTATTTGTTGTAGATACAGAACTTTAGAAAGAGTAGGTCTAGCCATAACTAAAATGCCAAGCTCAGGATAGTCCCATCCTTCAGAAATCATGTTACAAGTACAAAGGAATCGGATTTTCTTATTCTTGAAATCATCCATGACAGATGTAGGATTTTTTGTTTGTCCAGTATAGCTTGCTGCAACAATTCCTTCTTTGTTAAGAAGACGAGCCATTTCATTTGCGTGAGAAACATTAACACAAAAGATAACGCCTTGGCGTAAGCTAGCTTCTCCAAAAGTAAAGTATTCTTTGAGTAAATCTACAATTAATTCATTTCTAGAAGTTACTCGTATTCTTTTTTCTAGATCTGCATTTACATAATCTTTACCATTAAAACGAACTTTAGAAAGATCAATATTTGTTTCAATTCGATATACATTTGCCTTGGCAACAATCCCTTTTTCCATAGCTTCTTTTAAAGATAGAGAAGTGGAATAGCTTCCAAACACAGTCTCTAATTTTTTCTTATCCGGTCTTTGATCTGTTGCAGTCAATCCTATGGTGAAATCTGCATTATAATATTGAATAACTCTTTTTAGTATGGGAGCCACTGCATGATGAGCTTCATCAACAACTATATAATTATAATAATCTGAAGATAATTCTGTATAATGTCTAGCCATATATGCATAGGTTCTTATATCAATTTTATCTTCTAGTTCAGGCAAAGAATTATGCACTCTTTGATTCCAGTCTGCCAAGATATTGATTCCGGGAACTAATATTAATCCTTTAAAATTATTCTTACTCTTGGAAAATTCACGTAAATCTTCCTCAACAATTTTGGATTTACCAGCAGCTGTCGGCAATACAATCAAAAATGCTTTAATTCCAGCATCTCTTCTTTTCTGGATTTCTTGTAAACTAATGGATTGATGTTCATATAATTCAACGGATCTGTCTATTTTTAAACCGTTATCAATAAATTTAGAAGCATCATTTCCAAAATATTGTTTAATATCATCTTCAATGCGATTTTCAAATGCACAATCTTCAGTAGAAAAACGGAATAATTTGATTCCCCATGAGGCACATGTGTTTTGTTTTGTTAATTGTTTTTTATATTTTTCTTCACCAATAATTTGAGGGTGATGATACGTTACACCGTTTTCTTCCACTGCATATTTTTCATCTTTTGTTCGCACAAAATAATCAAGGAAATAATTCTTTCCATTCTCATCACAAATACCATATTCTCTAGAAATGTATTTAAGTGCATTCATGCCATAAGCATTTGAAAAACTCTTCTCGAAATGCAGTTCTAATGGAGATACATCGGATTGTTCACTTCTGTCTCCAACACTTCTTGTATAACTAGTAGGCAATACAATTTCTTTTCTAGAAAGATATTTATCGACTTCTAAATGAGAGTAGCCTAAGAAACGGAAAACTCTATTAAACTGGTGCATATAATTATTTTGTTTATCTGTGATCAGTATATATGAAAATATAGGATCATTACTCTTGTGCTCACAAATATCTTCATCAATAATGACCATATCTTTTCCATTATCATAGAAATTAGATATTCCACCATTTGGATATTTGATTTTTTCTCTTAAAGAAAAATCAGTATGTTCAACTAAGAATGGGTCTTTTGAAGGAGTAGATTCAACCATTTTTCTTCCTCCCTTCCTGGTCTTACATCTGTTGTAATCCAGTATTCTTTAATTATTAAGGTATCTACATCATGAATGAAATCTTTGAAAATATCTAAAGTGAAATCTGTGAAGAATCTTCCATTTCTTTCACCTTCGAAATCTCCGTATTTAAAGGATGTATAAATAATTCCATCATCTTTTAAAGACTTACTCATTTTTGATAAGACATCTTTTAATTCGGATTTTGGTAAATGTAATATAGAAGAGCATGCCCAAATGCCATCATAGTAATTTTGTTTATCCAAATCTTGAAACAACATGTGTTTTACTTGAATACCAGTATATGCACTGGCACTTTTACATAATTCCAAAGATCCATCAATGGCTTCAACATCATAGCCTGCTTCAATAAAACATTTAGTATCTCTTCCAGATCCACATCCAAAATCTAATATTTTATTTCCGGATAATTCTTTTAGAAATTTATCTTGTATATCTTTTAAATCTGCTGATACAGTTCCTTGAATAAAGGATTCAGCATTCTTATTATAGTAGTCCAAAGTTTTGTTTATCATATATACCTCTAATACCATCTAATACTGTGTATATAATATCTTGAAGTTGTATTCAAATCAATTTAAAACAAAAAACAGGAACTTTGTGTGTTCCTGCATTTATAATTTTAGAATTCTTAACAAAAAATAGAGCTGGATTTGAGTAAGTTGTGAAATGGTACCAGCTCTAATGCTAAAGGGTTGATTATTTAAAATAACCAACATTGATATATTACCATAATATTAATTTTTCATCAGCAAAAAAAACATTTTTTGTAGCAAAATAAAAGGACCGGAATGGGCCCGGTCCAGAAATGGGAATGTTGAGAAAGTTAATTGAAAGGGTTAGAGTCTTAACTTAATCAACATAATTACTATAACACGTTTCTATAGGAAAAGAAAGCATATTGTTATCGAATGTACACTTGAAAATAAAAATAAAAAATGTAAGCATTTACAAATTGTGGTATTATAGCTTCGGGAAGAGTAGGTAAAAAATTGAAAGATCAAAATTGTGCTTATTGCATGGAAGGTGAGTTAGTCGCTGCTTTCGGAATTAAAATTTGTGAACTAGAAAGTTCAAAAGTGTATTTGTTTAAAGAACAGTCTCATCCTGGTCGTGTGATTGTGGCTCATAAGAAGCATGTGAGTGAAATTACAGAGTTGACGGCCCAGGAAAGAGCTGCTTATATGGAGGATATTAATAGGGTAGCTTGTGCTATGCATGAAATCTTCAATCCAGATAAAGTCAATTATGGTGCTTATGGCGATACGGGTCATCATCTTCATTTCCATTTAGTTCCTAAATATAAGGATGGATATGAATGGGGCGGTGTATTCGCTATGAATCCAGGCGAAAAAACGTTGTCGGATGAAGAGTATCAGGACATTGTTGAAAAATATCGTGCTGTATTATGTAAATAAAGGAGCAGCTGCTCCTTTTTCTATTGTTCACTATGATTTTTTCTAAATTGAATAGGTGAAATGCCTGTTGCTTTTTTGAAGGCTTGGGCAAAATAGGATTGGCTTGTAAAACCTATGATGATGGATATTTCTGAAATTTGAAGATTGGTTGTAGAAAGTAGAACTTTAGCTTCTTGAATCCGCTTTTGAATCATGTAGTTAATGGGGGAGATGCCCTTATATTGTTTAAAGGCATGTACAATGTGATATTTATTTAAGAAAGTGAGTTCACTTAAAGTGTCTAGTGTGATATCTTCTTTAAAGTGAGCATCAATATATTTTTCAATATAGACACAGTCTTTGTTGGCTTTATTAACAGGTGAAGATTTTAAACTAATGTTGGCCCTACGCATCAGGTTGATCAGTAATACTTCTAGTAAGTTTTGGCATAAGGATTGATATTCAGTATCTCTAGCCTTAACTTCCATTAGAATGGTTTTTAGATAGAATAGTACTTCGTGTTTGTATTCATAATAGTTGGCAATACTGCAACCCTGTTCTTCGTATTCTTCTTTTGAAAAGAAGGTGATGCCTTCAATTCCCATAACAATGTATTCGAAGTTGACATTTTCAATACCACGCTCGGTATGGGATACCAATGGATTGACAATAACGAGGTCGTCTTCTTTTACGGGATAGTTTTTGTTGTCTAAACTTAAAAGTCCATGGCCTTTTGTTACATAGAACATTTCTGTGTATAAATGGGTATGTAGGGTGGAATTCCATTCGTGATCGAACTTGGATTCGGTTATATATAGTAGTTTTGGTCGGGCTTTGTTGAAGTCGACTTGGTCAATTTGAAAGCGTTGTGTACTCATAAAAACACCTCTTTTTGTATTATTATATATTGTTTTCTAGTGTTTATCAATTTTGTTGTCAAAATTATTAAATCGCAATATATCTAAAATATAGAGCTATATTTTTATGATAAATCGCTTTCAAATAGACTATACTAGACTTGTCAAAAGAGGTTCATACGAATTTATGAGGAGGTAAAGTATGAAAAAAGTTATAACTGCTGGGTTATCATTTGCGATGGCAGCATCTATGCTAGCAGGATGTTCTAGCAAACCAGCTGAAAATTCTGATTCTGGAGATAAGCGTGTATTAAAATTTGATTCTTTCTCTGGTGGTAATGGTGAAGAAGTATTCACAAAATTGGCTAAGGCTTTTGAAAAGGCAAATCCGGATGTAGATGTTCAATTGCGTTTTGAAAAAGAATTGCCTGATGTATTGAATAAAGAAAATGCGAAGGGTGAATATTCTGATGTTGTTTACTATAACTTAGGTCAGCCTTCTGGATATACTGAAACTCAATTAAATACTCATGAAGTATTGGATATTTCAGATGTAGTTGAAGAAGTTGGTATGGATGAAAACTATGCAAATAGTAGTATCGTACAATATTATGGTGATGGAAAATCTTATTTGATGCCACTTAAGACAACTCCAGCTGGATTCTTCTATAATACTGAATTGGTTGGAGAAGGAAAGAAATATGAACTTCCAACAACTTGGGAAGAATTCTGGGCTTTAGGTGATCAAGCTAAGAAAGATGGTATCGCATTATTTACTTATCCAACAAATGGTTATTTTGACAATACATTAAATGCATTGTTGAAAGAAACTGGTGGAGAAGAATTATTAACGAATGTATTAAATTATGACAAGGATGCTTGGAATACAGATGGTGCTAAACAAGCTATCGATATTTTAACTAAATTAGTAAGTCCTGATTATTTATATTCTGATACAGTCGCGAATGCGAATGCGAAAGATGGTTTCACAATGAACCAACAGGCTGTCATTGATGGAAAAGCATTATTCATGCCTAATGGTGACTGGGTAGTTAATGAAATGGCAGATACAACTCCTGAAGATTATCACTGGGGATTGCTTCCATTGCCTGCATTAGAAAAAGATGGTGAACGTTTCGTTGGTTCTATGACTGAACAAGTATGGATTCCTGCTCAAGCAAAAAACGTAGATGATGCGAAAGCATTCTTGAAGTTTATCTATTCTGATGAAGGTGTTAAGATCATGGCTGAAGGTGGAAACATTGTTCCAACTACACATATGTCAGACACAATTGCGGCTATGGAAGATGGATATACAAAAGAATTCTTCTCTGTATATGACACTGCTTCTGCTGCATTAGGTGCATTTGCTCCTTACAACACAGATAACTTACCAGACTTTGACCGTGCTGCGACAGTATTTGGTTCAATTGACTCTTTAGCTACTGGTGAATTAACTGCAAAAGATTACCAAAGCAAATTAGTAGATGCTTGGGCTAAATTATCTAAAAACAAAGCTGTAACTGAATAATTAAACTGAAAGCGATGAGCAAATTGTTGCTCGTCGCTTTTTAAGAGATGGGAGGTAAACTCATGAATAAAAAGAAAGCACAAAATCGTTTCGTATTTGCGTGTCTTGCACCAGCCGTTATTCTAGTCGTCATTTTCATGGTGATTCCAACAATTGATGTATTTAAGACAGCATTCTTTAAAAAGAGCAATTTCGTAAGTGATGCCACTTTTGCCGGGTTCTTCAACTTTAAGGTTCTTTTTAACGACATGCGTTTTATTGAGGCTATGCAAAATACAATCTTGTATGTTGTATTGATCACGATCATCACTTTGGTGTTGGCCGTATTGTTTGCGACATTATTAACTCGTGAAGAGTTTGTTGGAAAAAACTTCTTCCGTGTTATTTTCTACATTCCAAACATTTTGAGTATTGTTGTTATTGTAGGTATTTTCTCAGCTATTTATCAACCTACGAATGGTATTTTAAATACGTTCTTTGGTATGATTGGACTTTCGTCTTTACAACAACAATGGATGGGAAATCCAGATGTTATTAACTATTCTATAATTGGTGCCCTTGTATGGCAGGCCATTGGTTATTATATGGTTATGTATATGTCGAGTATGTCGAGTATTCCAGAAAACCTATATGAGGCTGCAAGCCTTGAGGGGGCTAGTAAAGTCAGACAGTTCTTTATGATTACTTTACCTTTGATTTGGGATAACATTCGTACAACTTTAACTTTCTTCGTAATTTCTACAATCAACTTATCATTTATGTTCGTTCAATTGACAAGTGAGGGAAATCTAGGAAGTGAAGTGGCATTGAACTATATGTATAACAATGCGTTCGCTGGTAAATACGGATTTGGTATGGCCGTTGGAGTATGTATCTTCGTATTCTCATTTGCCTTATCAGCCATCATAAATAAGATCACTGAACGTGATGTATTACAGTATTAGGAGGATGAGATATGAAGAAACATAATTTTCCTTTATACAAGATCTTTGTTTATGTGGCACTGATCACATTAGCTATTTCGATTATTGTACCCATCGCATGGGTATTCCTTGCATCTTTAAAATCGCAATTGGAATTGGTGAGTGGAAATCCATTTGATCTTCCAAAACAAATATTGTGGTCAAACTTTGCGGATGCCTTTGTGAAGGCAAGAATGGGTGATTATTTATTAAATACAATCATTGTAACAGCACTATCATTAGTCATTCTATTGGTGGTGGCTCTTCCTGCATCGTATGTTTTGGCACGATTTGACTTTGTGGGAAAGAAATTCTTTAATGGACTTTTCATGGCTGGACTTTTCGTAAATGTGAACTATATTGTTTTGCCAATTTTCTTAATGTTATTTAATGCGGATATTAAGCTTGGAATTGACTTTTTCTTAAATAGTAAGTTCTGGCTTTCTGTCGTGTATGCGGCAACGGCCTTACCTTTCACAATCTATTTGTTGACAGGTTATTTTAAAACGTTGCCTAAGGCGTATGAAGAGGCGGCTCGCATTGATGGTTGTGGCTACTTTAAGACAATGACTAAGATTATGATTCCCATGGCAAGACCAAGTATTATTACGGTTATCCTATTTCAATTCTTGGCTTTCTGGAATGAATATATTATCGCATTTACTTTTATGGATAAAGAAAATGCTACGTTGGCCGTTGGTGTTAAATACTTAATGGCGGATGCGAAGTCACAGGCAAACTTTGGTGTCATGTATGCTGGGTTGGTAATTGTTATGATTCCAACGTTAGTTCTTTATATTTGTGTTCAAAAGAAGATTACACAGGGCATGAGTATTGGTGGAATGAAAGAGTAAGGTGTCTAATATGAGAGATGAAAATAAAGTAATGAACATAATTATGATCGTTTTATTCTTTGTGTTCTTAGGTATGATCATTTGGGCACAGAAGACGGTAAGCGTTCGTAATTTAATGATCGAAATCGTTGGATTGACAGGCTTACTAACATTATTGTTTCTATACAATCGAAAACATAAATAGGAGGAAGAAGTATGGCAGAATTATCATTGCAGCATGTTGATAAAATATATGACAACAATGTTCAGGCTGTATTTGACTTTAATTTAGAAGTGAAAGATAAAGAGTTTATTGTGTTTGTAGGACCAAGTGGATGTGGTAAATCAACAACACTTCGTATGATTGCTGGTTTGGAAGAGATTAGTGCCGGTGATTTCTACATTGATGGAAAAAGAATGAATGATGTGGAACCAAAAGATCGTGATATTGCGATGGTATTCCAGTCTTATGCGTTATACCCTCATATGAGTGTATATGAGAATATGGCCTTTGGTTTGAAATTACGTAAGTATAGTAAGGAAGAAATTGATAAGCGTGTGCATGAAGCTGCTCGTATTTTGGAGATTGAACCTTATTTGGATCGTAAACCAAAAGCTTTATCAGGTGGTCAAAGACAGCGTGTTGCCTTGGGGCGTGCTATCGTTCGTAATGCAAAGGTATTCTTAATGGATGAGCCACTTTCAAACTTGGATGCGAAATTGCGTGTACAAATGCGTTCGGAAATCATTCAGCTTCATGAACGTATTGGAGCTACTACCATTTATGTAACACATGATCAAACCGAAGCCATGACGATGGCCGATCGTATTGTTGTTATGAAAGGTGGTTATATCCAGCAGATTGGTACGCCTAAAGAAATTTACAATAATCCAGCAAATTTATTCGTAGCTGGATTCTTGGGTGCGCCTGCAACGAACTTTGTTAAGGGTACGTATGCAAATGGTTTCTTCCAAGTGGAGGATATGAAGATTGAAATTCCTTTGATGTATAGAGAAAAACTTTCTAGTTACCAAGGAAAAGAAATTATCATGGGTATTCGTCCAGAAGATTTACATGGTGAGGGTATAGTGGCCGATACATATCCGAGTGCTAACTTTGATTTTGAAATTGAAGTGGCCGAACTATTGGGCCATGAATATATTTTGCATGGTACTTTAAATGGACAAAAAATGTGTGCCAAAGTAAATTCTCGTTTGGAACCCGAAGCACATTCAACAATTAAATTAACAATGGACTTATCAAAAATACATTTCTTTGATATGGAAACTGAAAATAGAATTGACTAGTTTAGGAGAAAATAAAATGATTGAAACAGGCAGAGTAACTGTACCGACAGATGTTGATGTAATTGATGCAACAATTGAGATTATTAATCGATGGAAAGCCGATGCCATCCGTGACTGTGACGGAACGGATATGCCAGAAGAATTGCGTAAGATGGACATTAAGCAATATGCGACTTACTATACGACAAGAAAAGATAATGCGTGGGCAAAGGCAAATCCAGATGAAATCCAACAGATGTATTTGATGAGTGATTTTGTGACCGCAAAGTCAACCGAATTAAAAATTCAAATCATGCAGCATTTCTATAAGGATCAATTAAAACCAAACACAAAAGATAATCACAGATGGTGGGAAGTCATTGACCGTACGACGGATGAAGTCATCACAAATTGGGATTATGATGAAGAAACGGGTGAAGTGATTATTCATGATACAATTCCGTATCATGCGTATACTGTCAGCTTCTTGGCATTTGTGATTTGGGATCCTGTGCATATGTATAATGCTCTAACAAATGATTGGCAGGGTGAAGAACATCAAATGACTTTTGATGTTCGACAACCTAAAACACAAAAATATGTATTGGATAAATTTAGAAAATTCTGTGAAGAAAGAGATGATGTAGACGTTGTTCGTTTTACAACGTTCTTCCACCAATTCACTCTTCAATTTGATGAATTTGCACGCGAAAAATTTGTAGATTGGTTTGGATATAGTGCTTCTGTATCTCCATATATTTTGGAACAGTTTGAAAAAGAAGTGGGCTATCCATTTAGAGCTGAATATATTATCAACAAAGGATTTAATAACTCAACTTTCTGTGTTCCAACTAAGGAATATCGTGATTTCATGGATTTCCAACAACGTGAAGTTAGTAAATTAGCGAAGAAATTTGTAGATATTTGTCATGAATATGGAAAAGAAGCCATGATGTTTTTAGGTGATCACTGGATTGGTACAGAACCATTTGGAAAATATTTTGAATCCATTGGATTGGATGCGGTTGTAGGATCGGTTGGTTCTGGTACAACACTTCGTTTAATTTCCGATATTAAGGGTGTTAAGTATACAGAAGGAAGATTCTTACCATACTTCTTCCCAGATGTTTTCCATGAAAATGGTGATCCATTAAAAGAAGCTAAGGTCAATTGGGTAACGGCTCGTAGAGCTATTTTACGTAGTCCAGTCGATCGTATTGGTTATGGTGGATATTTAAAATTGGCATTGGATTTCCCTGAATTCATTGACTATATTGAAAAGGTATGTGACGAATTCCGTACGCTATATTCTCATGTGAACCAACAAGTTCCATTAAACTTATTAAAAGTGGGTGTAATTAATAGTTGGGGAGAACTTCGTCGTTGGGGAACACACTTGGTTCACCATGCCATTTGGTACAAACAAATCTATTCATATACAGGTGTAATGGAGGCGTTGAGTGGTTTCCCATTTGATGTTCATTTCATTAGTTTTGATGATATTCGTAAAGATCCAACAATCTTAGATGATATGGACGTTGTGATGAACATTGGTTCTGCATACACTAGCTTTAGTGGTGGAGCCGAATTTGATGAACCCGTGATTACAGCTCTTCGTCGTTATGTAGACCAGGGTGGTGGATTCATCGGTGTTGGTGAGCCAACAGCTATTAACCGCAACGGTAAATTCTTCACTTTATACGATGTGCTAGGTGTGGATAAAGAATTAGGTTTTACAATGCATACAGACAAATACAATTGGCAAGTACATCCAGACCACTTCATTACAGAACAATTAGAACATGAAGATTGGGGAGAATGTGTAAATGATGTATATGCTCTTCCAGAAACCGAAATCTTGGCTGAAAAAGATCTACATGTTAATTTAGCTGTAAATGAGTATGGAAAAGGTCGCGGTGTGTATATGAATGGTCTTCCATTTAGTTTTGAAAATGTAAGACTATTATATCGTGCAATCTTCTTTGCGGCACACAAAGAAGAAGAAATGAAACGTTGGTATTCCGACAACTACAATGTGGATATCAACGTATATCCTTCTACAAACAGTTTCTGTGTTGTCAATAATACATACGAACCACAGACAACTACCGTGTATAAGGGTGATGGAACAAGTTTCGAAGTTGAATTGGATGCTTGTGAAATCAAATGGTTTGAAATTTAAGAATCAGTCAATCAAAATCAGAACGAGCCAGCTGGTTTTGAAAAGCTTTGGAGCAGAACATCTGCTCCTTTTGTCATTTGTGACTTGCATCATATAATTTTTGAATGTCACTAGGAAGCTTGTCTGGAAGCATAGCTTGAAGGTATTCTTCTGTACCATCCTCCATAGCTTTTGAGTAGTACCAACATTTAAATTCTAATAAAGATAGTGTTTCTTGAAGGCTTTTGATTTCAGCTTCTACAGCCTCTTTTCGAGCTTTAAACAACTCTTTTCTCTTTTCAAAACTTGCACTTCCTTCAGAAACCCAACTAAAGAATTGATTGATTTCTTTAATGCAAAGACCAGATTTCTTTAAACACTCGATGAGATGTAAAGCTTCAATTTCATGATTGCTGAAATAGCGAATATTGCCTTTGCGAACTAAATGAGGGAAAAATCCTTCTTTATCATAATATCGAAGGGTAGAAATGGGTAAATCAAACATTTCAGATACTTGACCCATTGTATACATAGTGATTCCTTTCTCGACCTAAAGTCAGCTTTAGGTATTATACTAATGCCACAAGGTAATTGTGTCAATAAGGTTAAGATGTCAAAGAGGTGTCATCGATGCACAATTCAGTATTGTATTGGTTGTTGTGTATTAAAGGTGTAGAAATTATCGTGTATGCAAGTGAATATATATTTCGAGATATCTACATGATCGCAAGGGCAGCAGAAGATGAAATAAGCGTATATGCTTGGTAAGAACTTATAATGTTCCGATAAACGGCTTTGGATTATTCCGATAGATGTCTATTGTTCCGATAAAATGATATAATACTTCTAGATTAGGAGTGATGATCCATGTTTATGACTGTAAAACAGGCTTCTGAAAAATGGGGTATTTCAGATCGAAGAATTCGAGTTCTTTGTGCTCAGGGAAAAATTTTAGGTGCTTATCATGAGGGGCGAAGTTGGAAAATTCCTGTGGATGCAAAGAAACCGGTAGATGGTCGTTTAAAGTCAAAAGAGAATCTTTTGCGGCAGATTGATCGAAAAAAGATGGAATTAGATTCTAGAAGACCATTAACAGAAGGTGAAGTTGCTAGGTTGAATGAAGAATTTATTGTGGAGTATACCTACAATTCAAATGCGATTGAAGGAAATACACTGACTTTGCGTGAAACGGATTTAGTTCTTCGTGGTCTCACAATTGATAAAAAGCCTCTAAAAGATCATATGGAAGCTGTTGGACATAAGGAAGCTTTTGATTTTGTAAGAGAACTAGTCAAAAATAATGTTCCCATTAGTGAGAGTGTCATCAAACAAATTCATTATCTTGTTCTTGCGGATAAGAAAGAAGACCGAGGCGTATATCGTAGAATTCCTGTTTATATTATGGGCGCGCAGAATGAGCCAGTACAACCTTATTTGATTGCACCGAAAATGGAACAATTATTAATGGATTTTGCGAATAGTAAGGAGCATATTGTAACGAAATTAGCTCGTTTCCATATTGAGTTTGAATCGATTCATCCTTTTATTGATGGAAATGGTAGAACGGGAAGATTATTAGTGAATTTAGAATTGATGAAGGCTGGTTATCCGCCTATTGATATTAAATTTACGGATCGACTTGCCTATTATAATGCGTTTGATGAATATCATGTAAAACATAATCTTTTTGCAATGGAAAATTTGTTTGCGGGATATATAAATGAAAGATTGGATATGTATTTAAATATGTTGCAAGATTAGAAGGAAAATTAAAATGAAAGCTTATATCAAGGTCAAAAAAGACTATAATTCAGGATTAGTAGTTGGACATAGTCAGAATATGCAAAAAGCCATTTCTGGTTTTAATGAATTGGCATGTGAAGTTGTGCCTTATTTTTCTCTTGATGATGTATATAATCAAATCACAAAAGAAGATATAGTCGTTGATTACATTCAACAATGCGAAAATGTTTTCGCCAAATTTAATGTTTTAAACCCACATGTAGATGATTATCCAGAATGTCTTCGAAAGTTTCTTGGCAGAAAAATATGGAGAGATACCATAAATGCTATTTCTACAGATGAGGGTAAATGGTCTGCAGGTTGGTTTGTTAAGCCTGTAGAAAGTAAGAAATTCACTGGAAAAGTGATTTCAAGTATTAAGGATTTAATTGGATGTGGTGCCTATAATGAAGATTTTGAGGTCTTATGCAGTGAACCCATTGAATTTATGCGTGAATGGCGTTGCTTTGTATACTATGATCAAATTATAGATGTTCGACCATATAAGGGAGATTGGCACTATAATTATGATGCAGAAGTATTGGATGAAATTATGGATCAATTTATCGAATGGGATAAAAGACCAATGGCATGTTCTATTGATATTGGTGTTACCAAAGATGGTAGAACATTATTGATTGAATGTAATGATGCATATTCTTTAGGGGCTTATGGATTAGTAGATTATAAATACGCCAAATTATTATCTGCAAGATGGTCTCAATTGTTAGAAAGAGAAGATGTTTTTGATTATCGTAAATATCAATAAAAGAATTATGAATATTGAATATGCACGATTGGCTAACAAGGCTTCAATTATATGTTGAGCCTTTTAGATGACTTCTGGTATAATACAAATGAGCGATGGCTCTTGAATGGCGAGAAGCTAAATTCAATTTAAACTAAAATGCAGGGTGAGGAGCCCAAAATGAGGATGACTTAGAAATCATCCTCATTTTTTTGATTTAAATACAAATAAGATGTCAAAAGGATTCTTGTATGATTTAAACACAAGAAAAAAATAGGGAACTTATTAAGCACTATGTGTGATAAAAGTTCCCTATTTGTATTTATTGATTAGGGAACTTTTGATATAATATATAAAGAAAAAGTTCCCTAAGGAGTGAAATTATGAATGATTTGGTTAAAATACAGGCATTATTAGAAGATAAAGCGGATTGTCAAGCTAGATTGAACTTATTACCTTATGATGGTTCTCCTGAAATAAAAGAACAAAATGGTTCTCGTTATTTATATGTAAGAAAACGAATTGCAGGAAAATTAACGTCAACTTATGTTGATGCCTATTCCGATGAATTGTATCAATTACTGTTAAAAAATGCTAAAGATGCAAGGGTATTACGAAAAAGAATAAGACAGATTGAAAGAGAATTAACATCTCTAGGGTATAAAGATTCTGAATTATCAAGCCGTGTTTTGCAAAATATTGATTTTGCACGTGCTAACATGAAATCTAATATTTATGATCAGGCTGTTTTAGAGGGGGTTGGGACAACTTTTCCACAAACAGAAGAGATTTTAAATAATGGAATTGTAAATGGTGTAAAAGCTTCAGATGTGCAGAAAATCTTAAATTTAAAACATGCTTGGGAATTTATTTTGGACAAAGATGTGATTCAGAGTACTTCAAATTATTATATGATTAGCCATATCGCAAAACTAGTAAATGAAGGTTTTTATGTAGATGGTGGAAGAGTTCGTGGAGTTCCTGTCACAATTGGTGGAAGTAGTTATGTTCCACCTATTCCAATTGAAAGTGTTGTAAAAGAATCTATTGATAATATAGTTAATTCAAATAAAGAACCTATTGAAATAGCTATTGATCTATGCATGTATTGTATGAAAACACAAATATTTATTGATGGCAACAAACGTGCATCTGTAATATTCGCAAATCAATATCTAATTGCACACGGTCAAGGATTGCTTGTAATCCCTGAAAAGGAAGTGCCAGATTTTAAGAAATTACTAGTTAAATACTATGAGGGTGAAGATATCAGTGTTATAAATGAATTCTTAAAAGAAAAATGTTGGAAAACTTTTTAAAGCGTAGTTCGCAATAAGAAAATTTTAATGAATACAGTTTAGGGAACATTTGTGCTTAATACAATCATAAAAGTTCCCTAAATTTTTATTATAGTGTTGTGTGAAGCCCAAACTGAGGATGATTTAAACGCATTCTTTTTTATTTCATTGTTTTACTGAAAATATTTACAATTAACAATTGATTTGTTTTTTATATAATCGTATAATTTTAAACAGTTTTTAGGAGTTGAAGAAATGGAAGAACGAAGAGATAAACGGAATATTGTTTATTTTATAATCAGTTATGTCATTAATAATTTGGCGAGTGGAGTTTTGTACGATACGTTTGTGAATTATCTGCAAGAAGCACAAACTTCTATCGCAACATCCTTCTGGGCCTTTTATGGATATGCCACATTTATAAGTGCAGCTTTATTGTTGCTAGTGCCAAAGATTGGCTATAAAAAGCTATTACTTTTTTGTTCACTTTCAACGGCATGTGCCTTTTTTGGCGCCGTCTGTATGGATTTTACTTGGGCTTTATATATCGCAACCCTATTGGCATTAACGGGTGTGCAACTGCACTTTATTATGCTGAGTCCTTTTATCGCTTGTTATACAGAAGCGTTTAAAGATCAAGAAATACATTGGTATACAAGAACTTACTATATGGGGTATATTGGATATTTCTTGGCAACGTATCTTGGTGGAGCCTTTGTGGTAAAGGCGTTTAGTTGTGTGGCCAACATTTCATATGCGCAAGCCCAAGAGGCAACGCGCTATATGACGCATCTTTCATCTGGTTTACATCAATCTTATATGGATGCGAATCGAATGGTTCTATTCGTGGTGGGTTGTATTGCGTTAATTTCCTTGATTCCCATTTTATGTATATCGGAAAAGAAATCGGATTATCAAATGGAGCTTACTCCAAGGCTTTCTTTAAAGGAAAAAATGAATGGTGCAAGACAACTTTTATTAAATCGATATTCCCGGGCTTATTTATTGTATTGGGCTTTGATTTCTTTTGCGATGGGCCTATTTACATCGTACTATACTGTATATCTAAATCGAAATTTACATATTGATAAGGCAACCAGTTCTTTAATGGTATCCATTTCCTATGTGGCGATTGTCTTATTTATGTTTTTTACGCCGAAGTGTACAAAAAAATTTGGTAAAGTGGGAACGATCTTTTTAACGGTCATGGCCTCCATTCCTTTTATGTTGATGATTGGAAATGGAAATTATTTTGGCAAATATGTTGTACCTGTTGTTGGTGCATCACTATTTATACGTGCGGGCCTTGCGAATTTATCAAGTCCTGTGGATAGTGCTCTATCGATGGATGTGATTTGTAAAGATTTGCGGCCTGTTTATACCTCTGTAGTGAATTTTACGGCAGGTATTGTGAGTATATTGAGTGGTCATTTTACAGGAAAGATTTTATTTGTCCACCAATCTGGGTATCAGCAGGCTTATTTTATAGCTGCTATATTATATGCGATTGCAGGTATGGTTCTTTATCATGGACTTCATACCTTTAATCATAAAGAAAGTGAAATAGTTTTAAGTAAGGGAGAAAAAAGATGAACAAATTATTTAAAAAACTAGGTTTTGGCGATAAGACGGCAAAGAACTTCTGGGCTATTATTATCGTCGCATTTGGAGGGGCGATTATTTATGGCTTGCCATATTTTCGCTTTGATTACTATGATGCATATTTAGCTACGTATCATTTGACGAATACACAAATGGGTGTGTTTGGAAGTATTTTAGGAATTTTTGGTATGATTTCCTATTTATTTGGAGGCATCGTGGCAGACCGCTTTTCAACAAGAATGATCTTAACGGTTTCTCTAATTGGAACAGGATTGGGTGGCTTTGTACACCTATTACCATTGAATTACTATCAGTTACTAGCACTTTATGCATTCTGGGGCATTTCAAGTTTATTTGCGTTTTGGCCAGCCTGTGTAAAAGCTGTTCGTATTCTATCGGATTCGGACGATCAAGGAAAAGCCTATGGATTCTTTGAAGGTGGTCGTGGCGTTGGTGCTGCATTGATGGCTATGGGTGCTGTTGTAGCTTTCCGTATTGGCATTGGTCAAATCAATGACGAAGTGGCAGGTATGAAAACAGTCATCGTTTATTATTCAGTTTTGACAATTGCGATGGGCATTTTCTGTTTCTTTAAAGTAAAAGATGGACATATGGAAGCAAGTGAACGTATTTCTTTTAAAGGCATTGGAGAAGTATTAAAAATGCCAGCCATCTGGATCATTAGTTTTGTGACATTCTGTAACTATGTATTTACCTTGTCTTTGTATTACTTTACACCATATGCCACATCTATTTTAGGAGCCACAGTTACGTTTGGAGCTACACTTGCAGCTATGAAACGATGGTTTTCTTTATTTGGAAACGTTGGTGGAGGCTTCTTCTCCGATAAGTTTGGTACAGGAAATGCTCTATTGATTTCATTTGTGGTAATGGCTTTGGGTACTTTGGGGATTTTATTGTTGCCAACAAATGCAGGTTCTATTGTGCTCTTTACAGTTTTGTTTGTCTTAATCTATATTTTCTATAATGTAAACTATGCACAAACATGGGCTATGATGGATGAGGGTGCTGTACCAGAAAAGTATTCTGGAACGGCTGCTGGAATTATTTCTACAATTGGGTATTTGCCAGAAATTTTTGTATCTGTTTTAGCGGGTATGATGATTGATCAAAATCCAGGTGTTGGTGGATATCGTTTATTCTTTGGCTTCTTAGTTGCGATGTTAGTTTTAGGAGCTGTGTTTGTGTTGGTTTGGAAATCGTATTTAAAGAAACATCCGAAAGTAAATTAATATGGAAGCATTATTTGAAAGAGTTTTTGTGGAAACTACAGTGGATACAGATCAAGATGGACAATATGATTTGATTGCGGTTTATATTAAGCGTCCAAAGCTAGATGAAAAAGTTCCGGCTGTTTTTGTGGCCAATCCATATATGTTGCACTGTAATGAGGATTGGTATGATTTGTATGATGTAAATACAAATATTCAGGCATATCCAAGTCAGAATATTCAGCGTGAGGATGTCACGTTTTATCCAAAAGATCCTGTAGTTTGTCCTAAAAAAGAAGCCGAACAAATTGTAGAAAACAGTCCGTATCCAGAACCAGATCCAAGCGCTTATGAATGCATTTCAGATTTATATGGTCATTTACTAGAACGTGGTTATGCCGGTGTATTTAGTGGTGGACTTGGTACAAGAGGAAGCGACGGATTAACAATGACGGGAAGTGAAGAGGAGATTTTTGCGTTTAAATCGGTCATTGATTGGTTAAACGGAAGAGCTCGAGCTTTTAGAGATAAGACAAGAACGGTACAGGTTTTGGCATCTTGGTGTACAGGTTCTGTTGCGATGTCTGCACGTTCTTATTTGGGTACAATGTGTATTGGGGTAGCCACAACAGGTGTAGAAGGCTTAAAGACAATTCTTCCTGAAGCGGGTATTTCCAACTGGTATGAATATTATCGTCATAATGGTTTAACTTTACCAGCCATGGATTGGCAAGGGGATGACTTGGATATTTTGGCAAAGTATTGTTTCTCGCGTGCTTTAGATCCAAATGATTTTGCGTCGATCAAACCTTTGTTTGAAAAGAATCAAAAGACTCTTCAAGAAGGTGAAGACAGACAATCGGGAAACTACAATCGCTTTTGGGATGAGCGTAATTATTTGCAGCATGCCGATCGCATCCAAGCTTCGGTATTCGTTCTTCAAGGCTTAAATGATTGGAATGTTAAACCAGATCAAGGTATTCGTTTGTATGAAAAGCTTCAAGAACTTGGTAAAGATCGTATGATGTTGTTGCATCAAGGACAACATATTTATACGTATCATCTTGAGGATAGTCCTACATTAGGATTGATCGATCGTTGGTTGGATTATTATTTAAAAGGGATTGATACAGGTATTCAAAATGAGTCTAAGATTTATATTGAGAATAACTTAGATCAAAAATTGTGGATGCAAGAAGAGGTTTGGCCACCTAAATCTTATAAGTCCTATCGTGTACAAGAGAATGGAAATCAAATGATTGTGGATGATTTGTCGCAAACGATTTATGATCGTAAACAAAAAAACACAAAGGCATGGCTGGATGAGTTGGTTTTAACTCAAAATGCGCATTCGCTTTCTTTTGATTTAGAAACAATGAAGGAAGATACGCGTTTTGCGGGAAGAGCCAAAGTTTCCTTTAGGGCTCGAATCCAACAGCCTACGGCCATTTTGAGTGCAATGCTTGTGGAAAAGGGAAAACAAGTTCGTTTGACATCGAATTTGGATGGGGATGAAAATCATTCTTTTGTCTTTAAAATGGAAGAAAAACCATCCGATTATTTTGTGATTACACGAGGTTGGATGAATGCACAAAATCGTTTGAATAATTATTCAAAGGAAGCCATTGATCCAGATACTTGGTATACATATTCATTTGACTTTGTCAGCAACGACTATACAATTCCTAAAGGACATACATTATCATTGATCTTGTATGGAATGGATGTGGACCAAACGCAATTGCCATTTGTGGTGACAGAAATCGAAGTGGATACTACTTCTATTGTTTGTGATTGTCCAATTGAATAATAAAGTGGGTTCAAATCGAAAGGATTTGAGCCTTTTTCAATGCAAAAAAAGACCAGCAACAACTGGTCCACATTTAGAGAGTCAGGAAAGTATAAGAATGGTTAGATATCAAATGTGTTAGAATGACTCTCTAGACAATATTATTCTAGCACGAATCTAAACCGTTGGACAACAAATTTTAGAGGAGAGAACTAGATATTATGCATACATTACGGAGAAGTCTAGTTCTCTAATCGATGTTAGATGAGCGGAACTCAAATGGGTGTTGGCGTAATACCATTTGTTTGTATTGGCGTAAATTATTTCTCATCCAACCGGGTTAGTATATCAGAAATGGTACCTTAACGACGTACCATATGTTCACAGAAAAAAACGAATACACTTAGGAAATGAATTAGGTTGATATGCGTAAAGGGCTTTCATCTAATTATATAGATAGACTATGCAGATGTTGGCTTAATGTAGGAAATTATGAAATATTATTTGTGATTTGACATTGGTGGAAATTCGATGAAGAGTGGACTTCTTAGTCGTGAGGGGAAAATTATTGAGAAAAAATCATATTCGATGACAGATACTTTTAAGGTGTTGTACATATCGTCAAGATGCTAACTTACTTGGTGCACTCGCAAATTATATGGGTCGTAATGAATAGGAAGTGACCAGGAAAGGAAAAAGAAGACTTATATTAAACAAGATAAAAATAGGGAACTTTTTAGTGTGGCATACATGAATTGCTCCCTATTTATGTTTATATATCTTTATTATTTAAGCATCAAAATGGTGATATAATACTTTCTTGTAGAGGGCATGAAATGAATTTTAAAAGGGCATTAAATAAAGAACAGACGACATGTATCAATGGAATTTTTGTGTTGTTTGTGTTCTTATCACATTTTGGACAATATGAAACTATGCCATGGAATAATCTTTTATTGGCAATTGGACAACTCATGGTTGCACCATTCTTGTTCTATTCGGGATATGGCATTATGGAACAAATTAAAAGAAGAGGTATTGTGTACATTGACAGCATGCCAAGAAAAAGAATATTGAAGTTTTATATTCACTTTTGTATGGCATTATGTATTTACTTGTTTTTATCATTCTTATTAGGAAAGGATTATTCCTTTGTTCGTATTGTATTCTCATTTACGGCATTAAGTTCGATTGGAAATAGTAATTGGTATGTGTTTGCGATATTAGCAATGTATAGTATTGTATATATCTCGTTTAAACAATGTAAGAAACATAGTATGACTTCATGTATAGTATTTACCATTCTATATATAATTTTGATGGATGTAATAAAGAATCAAGCTTGGTGGTACAATATCATTCTTTGTTTTCCTGCAGGTATGATTCTATCTAAATATAAAGATCGGGTTTGTTCCATCATTCGAAAACCTGTATTCTTTGTATTTATGATTACTTTAGCTTTTAGTTTATATTGTCTTCACTTACCAATACTCGCATATGAAATAATTTCGATTGCGTTTTGTTTCTTGATTGTGGATATATGTGCATATAAAGAAATTAAAAATAGTTTATTTCATTTCTTGGGTCAATATATATTTGAAATCTACATACTTCAAAGAATTTCAATGAACTTGTTTGACCGATATTTAAATGACTGGATCTATCTAGTGATGTGTATTCTAGTCACTTTAATTCTTGCCTATTACTTTAAAAAGCTAGAGACAAAAGTGGATGGGTTACATATTTTTAAAAATTTTAGTTGACAAAAAATATCATTTTCCTGTATATTTTTTGCGTACAAATCGTACAGAAATTGACCGCCTAGATATAGGCTAAGGCTACACGGACGGTCGGGTCAAATGCCGAAGACTTGTTGAAGAAGCAAGAACCGTATTTAGGGAATACGGAAGGGTGTTTACCCTTATTGATTGAGTTAAAAGCTCAGTTTTGTAAAGTACAATATACCTTATAAAATGGTCAATAAGCTGGAATTTCTGTTACGAAAAGTATGCAGATAGATGATGGACGAAGATAGGTGTATATTGTGTGCCTATCTTTTTTTGTGTTGGTAAAGGAGAAGAGGAATATGAAAAAGATTTTACAAGCAAGCCTTAGTGCAGTATTGGTGTTGAGCCTAGTGGGTTGTGGTTCGACAAAAGATGAGGCCATCTATCAAGATTCGATTGATGCCTACGTGAATGAAATTGATATGGACTATGCGTATGACTTCACAAAAACATTGTCTACAGATACTTCATTACATGATAATTCACTTGGATTTAGAACGAGTGGTTCCGATGCAGAACATAGAACCGCCAATTATTTGGCCAAGGAAAGGAAGGCCATTGGTTTAAAGAATGTAGAAAAGATACCTGTGAATGTGGATAAGTGGCAGTATAATGATGCTTCACTTACGATTGAAGGAACAAATATTGATTTGATGCCCGTATCGTATATGGTGAATGGTACAGATGAAAATGGGATTACAGCACAAATCGTAGATTGTGGTACTGGTTTTGCGAAAGACTATGAAGGCAAGGACGTTGAAGGTAAGATTGCGTTAGTTGGTGTGGATCAATTTAATGAGTCTTGGATTGGCGGCTATATCTATGATGCTTATGAACATGGCGCAAAAGCATTAGTTACATACGATTTGGATGGATATGGAAGATTTAGTGATGATGATCACCAGATTCAGGATGTTTGTGCAGAAGATATTATGCCTACGACAATCATCACAATGAGTGAGTACAAACAAATCAAAAAGGCTTTAAAGCAAGGTCATGATATGGCCACTTTAAAAGTGGATAGTGTGATGGAAGAAGGCAATGGTACAAGTTATGATGTGGTTGGCTATATTCCTGGTAAGTCACATGATCAACAAATTATTTTTGCCGGACATTATGATATGCATTTTACTGGTTTTCAAGATGACTGCAGTGCTATTGGAACCATTATGTCAATGGCTAAGACAATGATCGATAGTGGCTATGTGCCTGAAAATGATATAGTGGTTGTTGCGCATGGCGCTGAAGAATGGGGCGCAACAGGCACTGAATTTGACTGGACAAGAGGAGCCTATGAATTGATTAACAATGTACATCCTGAGTGGGCTAATAAAACTTTAGCTTTATTTAACTTTGAATTGGATGCCTATGATAATGGTTCAGATACATTCATGGTGACTTGTGTTCCTGAATATGCGTCTTTAGTGAAAAGCTTAGTCGATTCAGGCGCATTGGATGGTGCTGTAAAAGAATATAAGAATGGTATTTCTGCAAAGACATATGATACAACGACAATGGAAGATGGTGTTTCCTATCGGAATGCGGGAGTTCCTTATTTTTTGAATACAACTGATACTTGTTCTGGAGAAACAAAGGATGATGGTGAATATACTTGGACACAACTTCATTATCATACAGAATCCGATAATACGGATACGTATAGTGAAAAGGTGATGAAGGCTAATATTGCGGTATTTGGAAGTATGGCTATCGCTATCGATCAGCTTCCAGCTATGTCTTTAAATATGCAGGCTACCATTGATGATTTAAAGGAAAGCTTTAATGAAGATTTGGCTTTAGAAGCGGGTGTTTCTAAAAAGGATTGGGACAAGGCTTTAGCTGTTTTCGAAAAAGAAGTGGATGCACTAAATAAAGAGGGTCAAGACATTAATGATCGTTATGTAAAGGCGATAAACTCTAAATTGGATATTACTTCGATTCAAAAAGAAGGAAAAGCCTACAATGAAAAAGTATTAGACTTATTTAAATACGTACAGGATAACTTTGTCGGAATTGTATTCTCGAGTGATGTTGTGATGAAACACGTGGGATATCAAAACAACATTGAATATATGGATGAAATTATTCAAGATTTGAAGAAAGACAAAGTAAGTGATGCATTGGATGTGGCATACCAATTAAATGGTTTGTGTGAATACAATTATTACTTATTCTCACCAAATGCGGCTGCTAAAATTGATGCGCATGCAGATAAGGCGGTTGAAAACAATAAGTGGTGGGGCAATGATAAAGGCTACTATTTCACAAATACAAAAAACGCTACAACATCTTTATTAAATAAAGAAGATGGAGATGATGTAAGTGAAGAAATTAAAGTATATGAAAGTGCTAGAACGAAACAGTTAGATTATTATAAAGAAGTGCTTGAAAATGAAATCTTGGCAATGAACAAGATAGATCAATAAATACAATGGCTTGGCTATATATGCCAAGCTTTTTGGTGTGTGCCGGGCATGGTATGAATTCAGTTGGAGATAAACCAACCACAGGTAGTTACCGCTAAGTGTAGTGAACCACAAGCCGTTGACAGTGATGTCATGGGTGAAGGAAGTGGTGTAGCAATTCTTTTGAGCGTACGCACAGAAACTTGATGAGGCCAAATGGTGGATGAGATTGCATTACAAATCGAAGTCCAAAAGGTAAACGTAAAACCAAGACAGTAAATCAAAACGTTGTGAAAAAAATAGGACCCATGTCTTACCCCGGGAGGCCTCATGGACAAGGAATGCTAGTAAACTTTAAAATCAGTTGAGATGGTACTAATATTGTGTAAAAGGATGATTTTGTGTTCTTTTAGAATGCTAAATCGTATCTAATTCAACGAAAATAATACGTTTTAGATCAAATGGAAACTGTTGAACGTAATTCACAATGTTGTCACATTGAAGTTTTATAATTAGAAGTGCTACTGGATGAAGTAATGGTGAACCCTCTGAATTTAATAAAGAAATCTGCTTGAGTTCTCGGCAGATTCTTCAATTTTTTTCAGGAGGACGTGTTTTATGTATATTTATCTATACATTGATGCTGCCCTTGACTAATGACCATAGAAGAAATACTAAAAATCACATTAATTATTATAGAAAAATGTAAAAGACACTAGTTCACATCACCACAATGGATTACTAGTGTCTTTTGACATTGTAAATTCAGAGTGACCACTGCATCCAGTAGCCTTCCTGTATCTGTATTATACCGATAAAGGAAAGTTTATGCAAATGATGTTTTTGCTAGATGGAGTTTTCAATTTTAATATGATAAATTATATAAAAGTGAGGTTTTTGACTATGAAGAAAGTGCTTTTTATCTGCCACGGCAGCCTTTGGCGTAGTAAAAAATAAAAGCTTTATATAAAGTGGTAATTAGAAATTTATAAAATGATTGTGTGCCTATTTTGTGCCTGGAAAAGAAATTATATGCATACAATGTACCACACTATTAATAAGTTATATGTAATGTAGACGTCAAGTAGTTGATGTCTTTTTATTTTAATGATATACCTTATATATGATATTATCATTCGTATTTGGAGGTGAATTATTTTATGCCAAGAACAGGTGTTACAATATATGATATGCTAATTTCATGCCCAGGGGATGTATTGGATTATGTTGATGTTGTCAATGAATGTGTTAGATCTTTTAATTCTAGTATTGGTAGAGTAAATAATTTGCGAATTGATTGTAGACATTGGTCAACTGATAGTTATGCACAATCTGGAGGAAGACCTCAAGCATTATTAAATTCGCAATTTGTATTAGATTGTGACATGGCTGTTGCAGTCTTTTGGAGTAGATTTGGTTCCCCAACAGGAGAATATGATTCTGGAACTGAAGAAGAAATAGAGGAGATGCTTGCACAAAATAAACAGGTGTTTCTATATTTTGTTGATACTCCAATGTCACCATCTGAATTAGATGAAGATCAGTATAGAAAAATTAGAACATTTAAAGATAAATATAAGGATAGAGGTATTTATACAGAAGTTAAATCTAAAGAAGAGTTTGCTTCTTCATTTACTAATCAATTATATTTATATGTCTTATCAAACTTGATTGGTAATAATCAATACTATTCAAGTAATGGAAATTCATTTTTATCAATTAAAGAATACAGTAATGAAACGGGAAATATTAAAGCATGTAATTTGCGATCGTTTAAAGATGCATTTTACAGGGAGCATCAACAAGAAATTTTAGATTTGTTTGAAGATGCAGTTAAGATTACTTTGTCTTCTGCAATAAATGAGACGGAATCACAGAAACATTTTGCTTATATGAGGTCATCAAATATAGATATTCCTGTTGCTTGGAAAAATACTATAACCAAATATTTAAATAAATTGAATGTGGCGATTCCAACCGGATTTTGGAATGTTGGTAATTTGGGAAGGATGGAAACATTAAATCCTTTAATTGGTGGAGATTCATTGATAGGAACTGAGGATGAAAAGAAACATTATAAAGATATAAAAAAATTAAATGAATTAATAAAAAAAATTACAGATTGGAAAGATTATTTTGAAAGTTTAAAAGAATTTCAATCGGTTGAATTAATTGTTGCAAATGATGGATTGAAAGTTGATGAAGATATTGAAATAAAATTAATTATTCCTAAAGATAAATTATTGATGAAGAACCTAATTCCTATTCCTGGAGAGAATATAATTAAGGAGTATTTACGAGTAGAACTAGAAAACAGGATATTTAAACTATTAATAAATGATGAAGTAGAGGAATATGGATATTATCCTGAGACTATAGAAAAAACAATGCCAGTCATTGATAGTTTTCCTTTTGTTACAAAGTATGTAAATACATACGAAGAGGACAAAGACGATTATATAGAACGAATTGATGACATATTTTGTTATGATTATTACAAAAGAGAAAAAGAAGATGTACTTACATTTCATATTGACTATTTAAAACATCACAAAGCAATGGCTTTTCCATCTGTATTGATTTTTAAAGATTTACCTGAAAAAATTGATTATGAGATAACTTCCAAATATTGTCCAAATATTATTAAAGGAACTCTGTATCTTTCATAATTATACAGACATTAACAAAAGGTTGATGTCTTTTTATTTTGTCTACATAGCACAATATGTGCAACGAAAGGAGGAAAGTAAACAATAATTTAGAAAGGAGATGACAAAATGTGCGAAGTAATCGCAGTTGCTAATCAAAAGGGTGGTGTTGCAAAAACAACAACATCAGTATCGTTGGCAGCTATTATGGCTAAAGGTGATAAAAAAATATTGTTAATTGACTTCGATCCACAAGGACATACCACAAAATCATTAGGATTTCAGGATAAAAGTTCCTACGACTTATCTATGACGGATGTTTTAAATTCTGTTATTCAAGATAATCCAATTGATATATCAAGACTGATTGTACATTCACAAGAGAAAGTGGATTTAGTACCGTCGAATATTTCACTTGCAGGAATTAGTAATGGATTGGAGTCTGTAATGTGCAGAGAAACAATTCTAAAACGATTTGTGGACACTGTAAAAGATCAATATGATTATGTCATCATTGATACAAATCCAACTTTAGGCACGATGCAAATCAATGCATTAACAGCATCAGACAGTGTGATTATTCCTATTCAAGCTGAACCTTTTGCTGTAGATGGAATGGGAGATTTATTAAAAAGTATTCAGCTGACTAAGAGAAATTTAAATTCGAATTTAACAATCAAAGGAATTCTAATCACAATGGTAGATAATCGAACGAATCTTTCAAAAAAGATTACAACAGATATTCATGAGAATTTTGGAAATTATATTAAAGTATTTAACAATACAATTCCTAAGTGTGTCAAAGTAGCTGAAGCCAGTGGCGTAGGTGAAAGTATTCTGAAATATGATCCTCATGGTGCAGCAACAAAAGCATACGAAAAATTAGCGAAGGAGGTGCTGTATGTCGAAAAAGAATCTAAACGACATAAAGATTCCTTCCTTCGATGATTTATTTACAACTGAGCAACAAAGACAGGAAGAAAATCTTGAAAAAGTTATCCAATTGGATATTGATACAATCCATGATTTTAGGAATCATCCATTTCGTGTTGAAGAAGATGCAGATATGCAAAAATTAATGGATAGTATACAAGAAAGTGGAGTTTTGATGCCTGTATTAGTACGCCCAGATAAAGATGGAAATGGGTATGAAATGATTTCGGGTCATAGGCGAAAATATGCATTGTCACACCTTGGCAGGCATAAAGTCGATGCAATTGTACGAGATATAGATGATGATCAGGCAATTATATTAATGGTCGATTCAAATATACATCGTGAACATATTTCACCAAGTGAAAAAGGATTTGCGTATAAATTAAAACTTGAAGCATTAAAAAGAAGCGTTGGAAGACCAAGTAAAGAAAATGTGTCTCATGTTGGGACACAGAAACGATCTGACCAATTATTGGCTGAAGAGACAGGCGATAGTCGAAATCAAATTCAAAGATATATCCGATTGACTTATCTAATTGAGCCGTTAAGGGATATGGTGGATGGAAGAAACAAAGATGGCATAACAATGGCACTTACACCGGCTGTTGAGCTTTCATTTTTAAAAACTGAGCAACAGAAAGACGTGTCTGATTTAATTAATTCAACTTTTCATACACCAAGTCTTGGGCAAGCACAGCAATTAAAAAGATTGAGCCAGCAAGGACAATGGAATCTAGTTCAGATCAATCAAATGCTTGCACAAAATAAACCCAATCAAAAAGAAAAACTAAGTTTTGGTATGGATGAAATAGACACATATTTTCCAAAAACGTATACACCAAGACAAAAGAAGGAGGTTATCGTAAAATTACTTGTAAATTGGCAGAAAAAAAGGGAACAGCAACGATAGTATGACTTGGGGAATTTATAGGTGTGAATGTAAAATTGCATTTTCCCCCTAGAACCCCCTTTTAAAGAACCGAAGGAATCTCTTTGTTAAGAATAACTCTACTAGTAAATACTCAATAACTAAGAGTACTTACTAGATTTATACATTAGAAAGAAATTATATTTACTTGTATATTGGTTTTACAGAGGTGATTCTAATGAGGTTATTTAATTCAATTATGTTTTTAGTTTTACTCTTTTGCTATTTGATGGCAGGAGGATGATAGTCAGACTTAAGGGTCTGGCTTTTTTTGTGGAAAGGAAACTTATGAAAAAATTAAAAAAGATTTTTAAATCATTGTTCGCATGTGCTTTAGCTTCCACGACTATCCTTAATGGAAGTATTCAAAGTGTTAATGCAAGTGGATATACACTGAATGTAGATACACCATATGGACTTGATTTAAGTGCAAGTGACAAATGGGCGATAGGAACAAATTCGAATAGTTATGGATATGATGTGTATGCCAAACTATCAATCAATGGACAAAAAGTGTATTGTATCCAACAAAATTCACTAACGATAAATGGTGCTGGCGATTATAGTCCGGAAGTGTTGGGAACGTATACGGGCAATGCTGCATTAACCAAGAAGCTAGAATATATTTCAACACTAGGATATGGCTTTAACGGAGATTATTCAGATGAAATGGATTTTGCTACACAGATCCGTATTTGGCAGGAAATGGGATTAGGCTCAGTAACGAACATCCATCAAGATATTCAAAATAAAATTAATCAGATCAATGATCGATTAAATGTCATGTATAAAGATGTGTCTTTTGCCAATCAGCAAATTGTATTGCATGGATATGGAAAAGAGTTTGCACAAACATTGACGGATACAAATGGAGTTCTTCAATACTATAAAGATTATTCTGTTAGTGGATTACATTCACAACGAAATGGAAATGTATTAACAGTATGGGCGGAAAAAGGTGACAGTTTAAAAGCTAATTTAAAATATGATTGTTACTATTTGAGAAGTCAAACAGGAACAAGTTTGGCTTATGTATCTGGATCTAGCCAAAATGTAGCTTTTTTGTCAGGTATTGATCCAAAAGAGATGTCTGTAAATGTTAAAGTACAATTGGGAACAATTCAATTGACAAAGTTAGACTTTGAAACAGATAGTGTATCGCAAGGAGATGCAACTTTAAAAGGTGCTACGTTTGAAGTTGTAGATGATAAAACAGGAAAATCTGTAGGTATGTTAGTCAGTGATGCAAATGGTTTGACAAATAAATTAGAAGATTTACCTACGGATCGAACATACACAATTAGAGAAGTTCAAGCACCGGTAGGGTATCGATTAAATGAAGAATCAAAAAAAGTTGACTTTTCAACTATTGGTTCGGATGAAGACACAATTAAAAATTATTCAGATAAATTTAAAGATCGTGTAAAAACAGGCTCTATTGAAATTCGTAAAGTCAATACGGATGGACAGCAATCTGAAATCACAGAACCTGAGAAAAATGCGGAATTTATTGTTATGTTAAAAAAATATGTTGAACAGTATGGAAGTGTGGAAGAAGCTTATAAACATAAAGATTCTATGTTCAATCGTGAATATGATTATCTAACTACGGATAAAGATGGAAATGCCTATTCAAAGCAATTGGCGTATGGCAAATATGTGGTGAAACAGGTAAAAGGTAATGAAGAGACAGAAATGTTGAAGAATACATTTGAATGCAATATTGATGAACAAGATAAACACTTTGCCTATACGATCAATAATGTACCATTAAAATATTATGTAAAACTAGTAAAAAAGGATAAGGCCACTGGTAAGAATGTTACTTTGACTTCTGCATCTTTCAAAATTAAGGATTCAAAGGGAAACTACGTTACGATGAAAGTAGGCTCCAAAAACTATGATACTTTTACAACATCATCTAAAGGTGGTGTTGGTCTATTCAATGGATTTTATTACGATGGAGAAAATAAGAAGGGAGAGGTAATTACTCCTCTTACATTAAAAGCAGGTAAATACACGGTGGAAGAAATTAAAACTCCAGATGGTTTTTTAGACACAAACCCAATTGAATTTAAAATTCAGAAAGACTATGTATCCAAAACAGATGAAGATCCAACTATTGAAGTCGTTATAGAAAATGAACAGCCAGTTGGTAAACTTGTGGTAAAAAAATCTATTCAAACAACAGAATCAGACAAATCATTTATTGATTCGAGTAAACTAGAAGGTATTTCCTTTATTTTGTCTGCAAAAGAAGATGTAGTTTCAGCTATTGATGGAACAACGGTTTATAAGACAAACCAACTTGTTGGAACCTACACAACCGATAAAAATGGTAACATTGAAATTAATGATTTACCTTTAGGTCATTATGTTTTAAAAGAAACACAAACACTAGATGGGTTGGTTTTGGATGAAAAAGAATACGATGTCGCATTTGAACAAAAAGATACAAAGACAAAGGAATACGTTATTAAAAAGCAGATTAAAAATGATACAACAAAAGTAGAAGTATCAAAAAAATCTGTTACAGGAGAAGATGAACTAGAAGGTGCACACTTAGTTGTTACAGATAAAGATGGTAATATCGTAGATGAATGGGATTCAACAAATAAACCACATTTAATTGAAGGTTTAACTGTAAATTCAACATATACATTAACTGAAACAATTGCGCCAGTGAAGTATACGAAAGCTGTTTCTATTGAATTTAAAATCGATAATACTGGCAAAGTTCAGAAAGTTGAAATGATTGATAAGCAGGTTCTTATTTCAAAGAAAGATCAATTAAATCAATATGTAATGAATGCTAAATTACAGATTGTTGATGAAAATGGAGAAGTTATTGATGAATGGAAAACCCAAGACAAAGATCATATGGCATCTGGTTTAGAGGTTGGAAAACAATATACTTTAAAAGAAGTGGATGTACCTGAAAACTATCGTAAAGCAGATGATATTACTTTTGTGGTAAAAGATGATCAAAAGAATCAAATTATTAAAATGCTTGATTTGAAAACTGCTACAGTGTCTATCACAAAATACGATGCAACAAACAAGAAAGAACTGCCAGGCGCTAAATTAAAAGTGTTGAATAAAGAGAATGAAGTTGTGGATGAGTGGACATCAACAAATCAAGAACATCTTGTGAAAAATCTGGTTGTAGGAGATGAATATACATTAGTGGAAGAGACATCACCGAATGGGTACAAAAAAGCTGAGTCTATTAAATTCACGGTAGAAGATGATGGTAAAGTGATCCAAAAAGTAGCGATGTATGATGAATGTATTCCTAATGTTAATACAGGTGTTTCAGATCATAGAACACTTTTTGAAGCATTGGGTGTGCTTTCAGTGGGCGCTATCTTAATTATGACATCATTTAAGAAAAAACATGGGAAGTCAAAATAATGACTTCCTTTTTTAGTGTGGAGGAAAACAATGAAATACAACAAAAAAACAAAAGAAGAAAGATTGATTCAAACAATTGATCGATATATTTACAATGTGGATCCGTATGAGTATGAAGCTTGTGAAATCTATCCAGGCTACAACAAGGATTATGTAGCAGAATTAGTGAAAAATAATTGCTTCAGTGGAATTAAAGCGTATTTAAATGAAATTATCGAAGAAGATCGAGATGAAATCAATGTATATACAGCAAAGTCATTGTTGAGAGATATTCTGCATTTTCAAAAATATCGCTTAAGAAGAGAAAGATAGGAAGGAGTATGCATTGTAATGGAATCTATGAAAAGAGAAAACTATGATTTATTGGAAGGCATCGCAAAACCAATTTTAGATGATAAAGCATATTATATGCAGCTTTCCAGTGCTGGCATGATGGATTTAAATGTTGAAAAAGTGATGGATGATATCTATGCAATTTCACATTACGGAACATTGAACGGAGATGCAATGGCAGATCCGGATGTAGAAATCAAAGTAGATTTGATCCATCGTACAATCACTCCCGTTGCTTACCAAAATGATTATGTAGGGATGTATCAACGAAATGATTCGGATGAAGTGGAAAATGAATTAAATGAATTTATCAATGATTGGTTAAAGGGAATCAAGAACAGTCAATACAAAGTTACTCGTATTCTGACTGATGAAAATGAATTTAATGTTTCAGATAATCCTAAGGAATTGTTGAGATTTTGTAGAGAAAATGGAGTTGGTCATTTAGCTGCCAAGCAAAAAAATGTATCAAGGAATGAAAGATAAAAATGAAAAAGCAATATATTTCAAAAGAAGATCTAGCAAAGGCTTGCACGCTAGATCTTTTTACGTATCTTAAACATTATTATCCGGATGAGCTAGTTAAAAAAAGTAGAAATGTGTATGTTACTAAAACGCACGATTCGTTGAATATTAAAACAAATGGACTTTGGTATTGGTGGAGTCATGGAATTGGAGGTCGTTCTGCATTTAAGTATCTTAGAGATGTTGAGGGGATGGATTGGCAAGTAGCTGCTTCATATTTATTACGGTTAATGGATGAGATTCCAGTTCCAGAGGTAAAACATACAGAATCCAAAAGAAAATTTGTACTTCCAAAGAAAAATCAGAATGAAAATACTATAAAAGAATATTTAGTTAATCAAAGATACATTAATGAAGACTTAGTAGAATCCTGTATTATGAAAAATTTGATTTATGAAGATCAAAAAACACATGCTGTTGTATTTGTTGGGTATGATGTGAATTATTATCCTAAGTTTGCATGTATGAGATCTACAGATTCAAAATGGAAAAAGGACTGCTTAGGAAGTGATAAACGTTATAGTTTTTCAATCCATAATGAGAAGAGTACAAACCTACATGTATTTGAAAGTGCAATTGATTTACTGTCTTTTATGACAATTTTAAAAATGAAAGGTGAAAAAATATGGAATCAAAACTATTTATCCATTGATGGAGCAACTGGATTAGGGGCTGATATTAATGATGGAAACATACCGGTTGCTCTTGATTATTTTTTAAGGAATAACGAAATCAGGAATATTTACCTTCATTTAGATAATGATGAAGCTGGTAAAAATACAACGACAAAAATCAAACACGTTTTAAAAAAGAAATACAAAATTTATGATCGAACGCCAAAACATGGCAAAGATGTTAATGATGAATTGATTCAGTATATTCAAAAGGAAAAGGAGATCAAAAAATGGAATTAACGAAAAAGCAAATAGAGCAAATAAAAGAAATGTATCCATCAGGAACAAAAGTTGAGTGTATTAGAATGGATGATCCATATCATGCAATTCCTTCTGGAATGATGGGGATCGTTGATCACGTTGATGATACAGGTACAATTCATATGCAATGGGCTAATGGATCAAGCCTGGGATTGATTCCTGGCGAAGATTTGTTTCGGATAATTAAGTCACCTATTAAAAAGAAAGGACTCGAAAGATAGTGGCATCTTGTTTTTAGCAAGCACTGAATTATGGGGACATTTACCCCAAATTCGCTTGTTAGGGAAGACCCTAAGACCCTGGTGTTTTATATATGACATTAAAGCGAAAAAATGAGATTAAGCTTCGATTAACGGATAAGGAACTAGAACAGTTAAATGAGGATGTAAAGAAAACAGGTTATTCAAGGGAAAGATATATTCGAAGTGTTTTGATAAAACACAGAGTTCCCAATCCTTTACCTCCAGAAACGTTTAATAATACCATTTATTATTTGAGAAAAATTGGAAACAATATGAACCAGCTTGCCATTATTGCAAACAAGACAGGGAATATCGATGTAAAGAAATACAAGCATGAATATGAGGAACTAAACAAAGTGATTTTGGAATTAAGAAGGACTGTTAGTATATTTTGAAAACTTGTATAATGAAAACGGAGGGATGTTCAATGCATACAATTATTTTTCCGTCTGATTACTTTAACAAAAACGTAGTAGATCCTGAATTTGAGCTAGAATACAATGCGGCAATTAAGGTAGGGTTTGATGTAGTTTTATTTAATTCAGATGCCTGGTTTAATCGTGGGAATCTACAATTAAACATTCAAGATCCGAAACAAGATATTATTACTGTATTATATCGTGGATGGATGATGAAGCCTGAAATGTATGAGGAATTTTGGGATCAATTGAATTATAAAGATTACTATTTGTATATTAATAAAGAGTCTTATACAACCTTACATGAATTTCCTAATGTTTATCCAACAATTCGAAATGATACAGCACCTATGCTGACATATCCTTTGTATAAAAAGATCGATATAGAATTTGTAAAAAAGCAGTTTCCTAAATTCATGATCAAAGATTATGTAAAGTCTGTAAAAGGAACGGATTTTCCAAACTACTTTGATTCGAATATAACGCAGAAGGAATTTGATGAATGGATGGAAAAGTTTTATCAATATCGAGGAAACTTTTTGACAGGTGGTATCTGTATAAAGAAATATTTGAATTTGAAACGCTATGAAGGAAAGACAAATGAGTATCGAGTCTTTTATTTCAAATACAAACCAATGATTCTTTTGAAAAGTTCAAATCAGAATGAAAATTGTCCAAAACCACCAGAAGAGTTCATTCAGAAATTCCGAAAATTAAACAGTTGTTTTTTTACGATTGATTTTGCAGAGCTAGAAAATGGATCATGGAAAATTATTGAGTGTGGAGATGGACAAGTGTCGGGTGTTCCAAATAAAAAAGATATTACTCGCTTTTATCAGACTTTAAAAGATGTGAACGATGAAACATGGACTGAAGAAATTAGTTTACCTTATTTTGTTCATTTATTGCATGACAATCTGCAGTTTGAAGATCATGAAATTCAAAATATTCTAGATGTTTATCATTCAAATCAGAAAATGGATATAGAAGCAGTAAAAAAGGAAACAAAAGAATTAATAGATCATATAAGAGCATATGAAGGATATCATTTTGCTTTATTTGAAATGCTTTTGGATTGTGAAGAGGATATGCGAAAAATGCATTCTGTTCTTAAATGCTTTCCAAATATAAATCATTCTGATTTTTTGGAACTGGTAACATACATGGATATACGTAGAACAGAACCTGAAAGGGTAATAGACGAAGATTAGGTCACAAATGAATGTGGCCTTTTCTTTTATATTTGGAGGTAATGATATGGCAACAACAAAAATATGGGCAGTCAACGATTCATTAAAAAGAGTTGTAGATTATGCATCTAATCCAGATAAGACAAGCGGAGAGGATTCTGGTTTATATGATGTCATTGCGTACACATCACAAGAGTTAAAAACAGACAAACAATTGTATGTGACTGGTATCAACTGCTCATTGTCGTCTGCTTTAGAAGATATGAATTTAACAAAAAAACAGTGGGGAAAGGAGGATGGGATATTAGCCTTTCATTGTGTTCAGTCATTTAAACCTGGGGAAGTAAGTGCAGAATTAGCTCATCAAATAGGGGTTGAATTTGCACAAAAAATGTTTGGTAATCGGTTTGAAGTGCTTGTATCGACGCATTTGGACAAGGCACATTATCATAATCATATTGTGATTAATTCAGTCTCTTTTAAAGATGGATATCGTTATTATGATAATAAAAAGAACTATAAAAAGATACAATCTATATCGGATGCAATTTGCCAGAAATATATGTTATCTGTGATAAGGAATCCCCAATCTAAAGGTAAACATTATAGTGAATGGAGAGCTGAAAAAGAACACAAGCCAACAATACGTTCTCTGATTAAAGCTGATGTAGATGCAGCAATTTTAGAATCAAAAACCTGGAAAGATTTTATATCTATCCTTAAAGCAAATGGATACAGAATAAAATATGGAAAACATATTGCAGTACAAGCTAAAGGTGGGGCGAAATATATTCGATTGCGAAGTTTAAGTGATGATGGAATGTATACAGAAGAACAAATTAAAAATCGAATTTATCAAAAGAAACAGAAGACTTTACCTAAAACAGTATATCGTTGTGATTTGAAAAAGCAGAGAAAAATCACCGGGTTTAAAGCTTTATATATTAAATACATGTATGCGATGGTAATATTGCCAAAGCATAAAACACCTAGACGTGTTCATTATTTATTAAGGGAAGATTTGAAATATATGGATAAGATTACCAAGGAGGTTACTTTGATTGGAAAAAAGAATATAAATACGCTAGATGAGTTAGAAGTGAATTTGACTGAAGCAAAAGAAAAATTAGACAAATGTATAAGGGAAAGACGATGCATTTATAACAAAGTAAAAAGGACAAAAGAGTCCGTGTTAAGCTCTTTGCATCAACAGGATATTGCTGAATTGACACATGAAATTAAGACATTGAGAAACGAGGTGAAACTATATGAGTCAATAAAAGAAAGAAGTGTATTAATGAAGCAAAAACTTAAATTGGTAAATGAGGATGAAAAACGAAAGGAGAAAGAACAATGGACAATGGAGGACAAACAGCAGATCAGGTAGTTCGCATGACGTTACAAGGGATAGAAGTTGCTGCAAAGGTATCAATGAAGGTAGGTGAAGAGACTTCCAAGACATTAGCTGCAACTTTGTATGCAATCTTAACAGATAAAAAGAAAGTAAAAGGAAAAACACGACTGAATTCATTATTGCGTTCAGGAAAAGAATTAAAAGTATATGCACTCCGTAATGAAGACTTAAAAACATTTTGTAAAGAGGCCAAGCGTTACGGAGTTTTATATTGCGCTTTAAAAGAAAAAGGAAGTTCAGATGGCATTTGTGACATTATGGTAAGAGCTGAGGACGCATCAAAAATTTCAAGAATTGTTGATAAATTCGAATTAGCTACAGTGGATTCAAAACAAATCCAGGATTCATTAAATGTGGATGAACCAATAATGACAATGAAGGAACATGATGATTTAGTAAAATCTTTGATGGATTCGACTTCAAACCCGTCTTTGGCTCGGATGGAGAAAAAAGAAGATCCGTTCGAGCCATCTTGCGAGAAAACATCTATTAAGAAAAAAATTGAGAAAATGAAAGAGAAAGTGTCAAAAACTAAGAAAATTCAAAAGGAGGTCGAAAGATAGTATGGAACATAAACTAGCAAAAGAGGAATATGCACAAAAAATGAAAGAGAAAAGACTGCTTTTGTTTGATATGGCCAATCAGCAATTGAGTAAAACAACCTCATCTAATGAACTGTATTTAAATTATTTGACTTTACAAGGAAAACTATTATACACGGTTACAAATACGTTGCTAGTTCAAACACAAAAGCCAGATGCTATTTTGTTAAAAGATGTGGCTCATTGGAAAGAAGAAGGATATTTTATTAAAAATGGAGAAAAAGGTATCCAAATTCTAGAACCCGGAAAAGAGTATAAGAAACGAGATGGATCATATGGATGTAGTTACAATCCAAAATATGTATTTGATGTTACACAAACTGATGCGCAAGAAGAGAAAAAAGAGGTGGATTATAAATCGGTTATCAGTGCTATTGTATATAAAGAAAAAATTAAACCACAAATTGTATCAGAAGATTCAACCCTTCCTAGACCAGTTTATTATGATGTAGTATCAGATGCTATGTACGTATTAAAAGGTCAGGAAATGAATGAAATGATTTCGGGCCTTATTCGTGAATATATTTTTATTGAAGTTAAAAACCAATATTCAAGTTATGATGAAGCAAAGTTTTGTGTATTAAGCATTACACAAATGATTTGCAGTCGGTATGGAATTGAAAATAAAAATGAATCTATTGATTGTGTCAACCATTTTAATGGTATGGATGATAAGGTGATCAAATCCGAATTGCAGGATATGAAAAAAATATTTGATTCTGTTAATCAACGAATGGAACATGGTCTTTACATGAAAGGAAAAAACAATTATAGAGGACATGAAGAAAGATAGTTGGATTTACTGTGTATTGATAATTCCAGTTGTATGGTTCGGATTATTAATTGCACCGTGTTTAGATAAAGGAATATTTGCAACTGTTTGTAATTTTGACCAAATTATTGAACAGCCATTTTCTATTATCTGGTGTGAAAATTCAATAAAAACAGTCATGATATGTGTGGGAATCTATGCATTTGGTATTTTGTATTATGTGTCTGAAAAAAAGAATTATCGTAACAATGAAGAATATGGTTCTGCAAAATGGGGTGATGTAAAAGTGATAGATAAAAAGTATGCAAATAAAAATGATTTATCAAATAAAATATTAACGCAGAATATAGCTATGGGATTAGATGGAAAAATCCATAGAAGAAATCTAAATACACTGGTGATTGGTGGATCTGGTGCAGGTAAAACAAGGTTTTATGCAAAACCCAATATTTATCAATGTAATAGTAGCTTTGTGATATTGGATCCAAAAGGAGAAATCTTGAAATCATCAGGTGGATTACTAGAAAGAGAAGGCTATGTAATTAAAGTGTTGGACTTAATTAATATGGATAAGAGTCATTGTTATAATCCTTTTCACTATATTCAAGATGATAAGGATGTGTTGAAGCTAATTAATAATTTGATTCGCAATACAACGCCTAAAGGATCACACAGTGGTGAACCTTTCTGGGAAAAATCTGAAACGGCATTGTTGCAGGCTCTATGCTTATATTTGCTGGAAGAAGCACCAGAAGAAGAACAAAATTGGACAATGGTGATGGAATTATTAGCAGCAGCTGAAGTTAAAGAGGATGATGAAGATTATCAGAGTCCTTTAGATTGTTTGTTTATCGAATTAAAGAGAAAACATCCTGCTTCTCTAGCAGTAAAGCAATACGGAATTTATAAATCAGCGGCTGGAAAAACTGCTAAATCTATCTTGGTTTCAGTTGGTGTTCGTCTAGCTGCTTTTAATTTAGAAAGTATTTCAGGGATTACCTGTATAGATGAATTGGAATTAGAAAAAATGGGTGAAAGAAAAACGGCTTTATTTGCCGTGATTCCAGACAATGATTCAACATTCAATTTTATTGTGGGTATGCTTTATACGCAGTTGTTTCAAACTTTATATTATCAAGCAGACTCGTTTTCAAATGGAGAATTGCCAATCCCTGTACATTTTATGATGGATGAATTTGCAAATGTCGCATTGCCAGATGAATTTGATAAACTTCTTTCAACTATGAGATCAAGAAATATATTTGTTTCTATTATTATTCAAAACTTAGCCCAACTTAAGGCTTTGTATAAAGATAGCTGGGAATCTATTGTAGGAAACAATGATGAACTTTTATATCTTGGTGGGAATGAGCAATCAACACATAAATTTGTTAGTTCTTATATAGGAAAAGAAACACTGGATATAAATACGTATGGAAAAAGTGAAGGAAGTAAAGGCAGCTATACCACAAATCACCAAAGAACAGGCAGAGATTTATTAACATCAGATGAAGTGCGATTGTTAGACAATAATGAAGCACTTCTTTTTATTCGTGGTGAGCGCCCCGTCAAAGACTTAAAATATGATATTTTAAAGCATCCGAATGTGAAATATACAATGGATGGAAATGCAAAACCATATGAGCATGGATGTGTTACACATGATGTTAAAGATTGGCAAAATATAGTATTAAGCGATAAAGACTATGAATTGGTTGATGAGGAAGAATTAGAAAATTATTTTAAAAATATGAAAGAACCCAAAGTGGTTATTGTGGAGGATATGTGATGAAGAATTTAAAAAAGTTAAAATATACTTTTATGGCAATTTATGTATTGAATGTAATGTTAATTAATTTTGGAATTATGAATGTATATGCAGCTGATGATCCATTAAGTGTAATTAACAATCTAAATACATTTATTTTCAGTTTAATCCGAGCTATTGGTATGATTATTCTTGGTATGGGAATTGTACAAGTTGGTTTAAGCTTAAAAAGTCATGACCCAAGTCAAAGAGCCAATGGCTTTTTAACATTGGCCGGTGGCGTTGTTATTACTTTTGCTAAAGAAATTTTAAATACAATTGCAGGATAAGGAGTGATTCTTTGAATGGAATTATAGATAACTTAACAAGTGCAGTACAGACATGGAATGAAAAGATGGCAGAAATCTGGACACTGCTTACTCAGTCTCCAGAAGAATTCAAGGGAGGAGATATTTGGAAAGTCATACAAAATATTCATGGAGCATTATTAGCTATTGGTATTGCGTTGCTTGTTTTATTTTTTGTGTTTGGATTGGTTAAAACATGTACAAGTGTAAGAGAACTGAAAAGGGCGGAGCTTATATTCCGGCTTTTCCTTAGATTTGCTATAGCAAGGATATTAGTTACGTATGGGATTGATTTTATAGTTGCTATTTTCAAAATTGTGCAAGGCATGATTACTAGTGTAATGACAACCGTAAGTTTTGTAACATCAACTGAGACAATTATTCCAGAGGAAGTCACAAGTGCATTATCAAATGTAGGATTTTTAGATTCTATACCATTATGGGCAGTAACACTATTAGGAGCTGTGTTTATAACAGTTCTTTCTTTTGTATTAATACTTACCGTATATAGTCGATTTTTTAAGTTGTACATGTATGCAGCCTTGTCGCCTATTCCATTGGCTAGCGCAGCAAGTGAATCGACACAACAAATCGCTATATCGTATTTAAAGTCATATATAGGAGTCTGCCTAGAAGGATTGGTAATAATTATTTCTTGTATTATTTATACAGCATATGTCAAAGCACCTCCTGCAGTAGATGCAAGCGCAAGTGCAGTGACAATATTATGGAGTTATATTGGTGAGACAATTTTTAACATGTTGATTCTAGTAGGAACTGTAAAGATGAGTGATAGGGTTGTTAAAGAAATGATGGGATTGTAATATTTATTTATCCTTATGAAGGAGGTTCATTTTGGAAATAAAAGTAAATAAGGAAGTGCGAGACTATACAGAAAGTTTATTTATGGGACTTTCTGTTCGTCAGTGTGTATATTCAGCTATTGCGTGTGTGGTAGCTGTTTTTTTGTATTTTAGATTTGAAAAATTATTAGGTTTAGAACTAACAAGTTGGCTTTGTATTATTGGAGCATTGCCATTTGCTGCACTAGGATTTATCTGTTTTCAATCAATGAGTGCAGGACAAATTGTAATGACGGTAATTAAATCTTTTATATTAAGTCATAGGCAATTGATTGATCAGCCGTTTAATTTATATTTTGAGGCATATAAGGGGGTAATGAGTAAGTATGATAAAAAGCTTTTCAAAATTGAAAAAACAAAATAAAGAAGAATTTAGAATTCCGAAAACAACACAGGATACGATTTCTGTTGATACAGTGTATAAAGACGGTATTTTTAAAATAGGAAATCGATATACAAAAAGTTATCGATTTTTGGATATAAATTATGCGATTGCATCAAAGGAAGAAAAGATAGGATTATTTCTAGATTATGGGGATTTATTGAATTCGTTTGATTCGAGTGTTATGGTAAAAATTACTGTGAATAACCATAAAATTGATTTGCATAAGTTTAAAGAAGATATATTGATTCCCTTTAAAGAGGATGGACTTGATGAATATCGAAAAGAATATAACGAAATGCTTTTGGATAAATTAAAAGAAAGTGATGATATAGTTCAAGAAAAATATCTGACTTTAACTGTTTTTAAGAACAACGTAGAAGAAGCAAGAAGTTATTTTTCACGTATTGGAACGGAATTATCATCTCATTTTGCTAAATTAGGATCTGGATGTATTGAATTGAATTTGGAAGAAAGATTGAAAATACTTCATGATTTTTATAGAAGTGATGAATCTGAATTTAATTTTGATATGAAGGACAATATGCGTAAGGGACATTCGTTTAAAGATTTAATTTGTCCATTGGCTCCAGAATTTAAGCATAAGTATTTTAAACTAGATGATAAATATGGTCGTGTTTTATATTTAAGCAATTATCCACGCTTTATCAAAGATTCTATAGTGAGTGAACTATGCAATTTGAATAAAAATATGATGTATTCAATGGATCTTATTAGTATACCAACAGATGAAGCTGTTAAAGAAATTGAACGTAAATTGTTAGGTGTAAATACGAATATTACAAATTGGCAAAGAAGACAGAATGCAAATAACAATTTTAGTGCAGTCATTCCTTATGATATGGAAATGCAACGTGAAGAGTGTAAAGAGTTTTTAGATGATTTAACTATACGCGATCAAAGAATGATGCTTTGTAATATAACAATTGTGCATTTAGCGGATTCAAAAGAAGAATTAGACAATGATACAGAATTATTAAAGAGTGTAGCTCGAAAGTTTATGTGTGATTTGTCTATACTTTATTTTTCTTCAAGACAGCTAGATGGATTATGTACTGCGCTTCCAATTGGTTTAAATCGATTAAATATTATTCGTACATTATTAACTGAAAGTGCATCTGTTTTCATTCCATTTCGTGCACAGGAAATTGCAGATAAAGGTGGTATTTGGTATGGACAAAATGCAATTACAAATAATCCGATCTTTTGTAATAAAGAATGTCTGCAAAACCCTAATGCATTTGTATTAGGTGTTCCTGGTTCTGGAAAATCATTTTTAACAAAAGAAGAAATTGAGTTTATTATCATGCGCACTGATGATGATATTTTAATTTGCGATCCTGAAAATGAATATTCAAACATCATTCGTAAATTTGGTGGTGAAGTTATTGAAATTAGTGCTGGAAGTAAAGACCATATTAATGCAATGGATATGAAAGATGGTTATGGGGATAGTGGAGATCCTGTACGTGATAAAAGTCAGTTTATTATGTCTTTGATTGAGCAGGTTTCTAGAAAGGGAATTGATGATTTGGAACGTAGTATTATTGACAGATGTGTTAGAGAAACATATATGGAATTTGAACGTCCAACGTTAAAAACTTTAAGAGCCAAATTGCTTGAACAACAAGAGAAGGAAGCAAAGGCTTTAGCTTTGAAACTGGAAATTTTTACAGACGGATCTTTAGATGCATTTGCTCATGAAACCAATGTTGATGTCGATAATCGTATAGTTTCTTATAATATTTTTAAATTGGGGAAACAATTAAAGACAATGGGATTATTAGTTATTACGGATGCAATGATTAACCGAGTTAATGAGAATTTTATTAAAGGAAAGAAAACACATATCTTCATTGATGAGTTCCATGTTGTTTTTGAAAATGAGCAGAGCGCAGCATTCTTTAACAGTGCCTGGAGGCAGTTTCGAAAGAGAGATGCTTATCCGACAGGAATTACCCAGAATGTAGAGTATTTATTAGATAGCGTTGAGGCATCAACAATGTTATCCAATAGTGAATTTGTGGTTATGTTAAATCAAGCATATCAAGATCGTGAAAAATTAGGGCGATTGTTAAATATTAGTGATGAACAAATGTCCTATATTACTAATGCCCAAAGTGGATGTGGATTGATAAAGTATGGTGGTGTTCTAGTACCTTTTGTGAATAAGATGCCTAAAGGACTGTTATATGATTTGAATACAACTAAACCAAGCGATAGAAAATGATGTAGTACGATACTATGATGGGAGGTGGAACTGTTGGACACAACAAGATATATCAAAACACGTGATGTTGTGAAGATTATCAAAGTAAAAGATCATGCTAAACTACACAATCATTTTATTAGGCAGAAAAAAGTTAATACAAAAGAAGATGAATCTGTAAGTGAAGAAGCAATTCATAATATTCAATCTAGTGGTGTGTGCGTTTTAGAAAAAAGTGTGTTTAAAGCCAAGAAAGAGATAAAAATACTAAAAAGTAAAAGAAACTTAAACAAAGCTATTGAGACACATTCAGTTGAGAATTGGAAAAAGGAAAGGCATGCAGAAAAGATTGGTGAACATAGATCCCCATTACAGGAAAATAAGAAAAACCCAAATTTTTTACAGATGAAAAAATATGTAATTGATAGGAAGACAAGTAGTGAGAAGACTGAAAAAAATAAATTTCAGTCTTTTTATTATACTTACAAACTGAAAAATACAAATAGAATTGTTGAAATTATAAAGAAAAGTGTTTTAAAAGTGGATCATCTCTTGTCGCTTGGAGGCTCATTAGTTTTAATGATATGCATGTCATTGTTTATAGGTTGCTTTAGTGCACTAGCTAATGATAGCTATTCAATGCCAGCCTATGTAAATGTTAGTGATGAAGTGTTGGCATATAAAGATACAATAGAAAAGTATTGCAAGCAATATGAGATACCGGATTATGTGTCTGTTGTAATGGCGATTATGATGCAAGAGTCTGGTGGAAAAGGAAATGATCCTATGCAATGTTCAGAATCTGGTTTTAACAAAAAATATGCACATTCACCGAATTCAATAACAGATCCAGATTATAGTATTGAGGTTGGAGTACAGACTTTTGCTGATTGTTTAAAACAGAGCAAGATAAAAGATCCTGGTGATACTAATAAACTATCATTAGCATTACAAGGATATAATTATGGAAATGGATATATTAATTGGGCACTTAGTAATTTTGGTGAATATACAAAGGCAAATGCAAAGGCTTTTTCGGATATGATGCAAGCTAAATTAGGAACAAACGGATATGGAGATCCTGAATATGTAGATCATGTTATGAGATATGTGAGTATAACATTTAGGGGTGGATCAAATCCTAATTTTAATAATCTAGAAGCCTGGGTGACAAAGAATCCATACGCACGGGCCGGATTATATGGACAATGTACATGGTTTGCCTGGGGAAGATTTTATGAGTTATATGGTTATGATCCTGGCTTTAGCGGTGATGGAAGTAGTTGTGTGAAGGAATTGATAGCAGCACATCCAGATAAATTCGAACGATCTTCTTCACCAAAAGCTGGTGCAGTGTTCTCTGCTATTGGACATAATCATGTTGGTATAGTCATTGCAGTAAAAGATAATACCATAACTGTTCAAGAAGGCAACCTGGATGGTATTACAAATACGTTTCAAGACGCAAAAAAGGATTGGCAAGCAAAATCTTATACGTTAGATCAATTAAAATCTATATATGGTGGAGTGGTGTTTGCTAATCCAAAATAATTGTAATTATTTTTTCCTAATCTAGATTTTTAATTATGTCTCTATTTTGTTTTTATAAATGATAGTTTTCATAAATTATAAATAATACAGAGCATGATTAGATAATCCGATATAAATATGATTTCTTCTTGTTTTGAAAGTTAGAATATCCCTCTTCTACAAGATTTTGTCGACTTATACTGGTTTTATTTACTATTTTTTTTCTTATGTGTAAGATTTACTTACAGAAATACCGAGGAGGAATAAAAATGGAAAATAGTTCATACATGATTAGAAGTGTTGCAATTGATATAACTAATAAATGTAATTTTAGATGTTTACATTGTTACAATTATAGTGGAGAACATAATAGAGAGAGTGAAATGAGTGATCAAGAAATTTTAAACATAATTAATGAAATATGTGACTATCAACCAGATTCAATATGTTTATGCGGAGGAGAACCACTTTTAAGAGTTGGACTGATTTATAAAATATGTGATTTAGTAAAAAACAAGAATTCTAACATTGTTATAAATATGGTTTCAAATGGTTATTTTCTTAATGATGAAATTGCTAATAATTTAAAAGAAAAAGGATTAGGTACGATACAAATTAGTTTAGATGGGTCTGAGCCAATTTCTCATAATTGGATAAGGCAAAATGAATTGGCATATGATAAAGCAATAAAAGCAATAAAAATTGCGGTTAAATCAGGGTTAACAGTTAACGTTGCTTGCTGTCCAACGATAAATAATTTTGGTGAACTTGGCGAAGTTATACAAAAATGCATAGATTTAGGTGTAAGCATGGTACGGTTTCAACCATTAATGATTATGGGAAGGGGTACAGAATTACGAAATTTTTCATTATCTGATGAACAATATATGCAATTAGCTCTTATGATTAGAGAACAAAGTGTAAATAATAGAAATATTTCGATTGAATGGGGTGATCCAACAGAACATTTGGTTAATATCGTTTTTGCTAAAAATACTAATAGCTTTTTAGATTTAAGTGTTACGGCTTATGGAGACATAATGATATCGCCTTATGTGCCGGTTAAAATAGGAAATTTAAGATGCAGAACATTAAAAGAATATTTAGATCAGGGTTTACAAAATATTTATTTAGATAATTTTATAAAAAAGGTAGCTGGAATGATTACGGACTGGAATAAAATGAACTTAAATGAATATTCTAATGTATTCCCTAAATTAGGAATGGAAAAAAATATAAATTATGATATTTTAGATATTCAAAATAGGGATGTTTTAAAAGTCAAAAGAATAATGGAGATGGATATACATGATAAAAATATTGAATTCAAATAGTATAAATTGTATTGAGAAATACTTTATAATTAATTCAGAAAGATTGTATTTAGCAAATAGTTTAAAAGAAGTGTTAAAGAAATATCCATTAGAAATTCGACATTTAATATTCAATCAATATTTAATACCAGTTGCTGAAGTTCAAGATTCAGTTATAAAACATTTGGTAATCTTTGACACTAGATATTTGAACAAGTCCACACAAAACATTTTAATATTGTGCGGTGATATTCAGGATGATTTTTTGAGAAAAGCAATAAAAGTAGTTAATACAAATTTTTACGATCTAAAAAAAATAACTATTAAATTTATGGAAAATGAAATAAATCAAGATTTTCAACAATATCTTAAATCATCTCGATTTTTAGAAGAGTTAAATATTAAAATAGGTAATAAAGCAATGTATCAATATAGTTTGTTTCTTAATTAAAATGTGAGTACCCACATGATGTTCCCATTTAAGAAATTAGGATTAGGAACGTTAATAAACAACTAGTAAATCAGGTAAATATGCTATGGTTAGACAGTAAGAAAATATCTAGGGGTTATTAGAAGGGTACTCACAAATGAAAATTGAAATACTTAAAAATAAGGAAGTGGAAAAATGAATTATTATCCTATAATAAATAAAAATGTAATTAAAGTAAAATCAATAGATGATAAAACCATAATTTTTTTAAAAGAATTGAATGAGAAGAAAATCATTCTAAATAATGCGGCAAAGGCTATATTTGACAGCTGTGATGGAAGTAATAGTTTATGTGAGATAATAAAAATTAATGCAGGAGATTGTGAGTTAAAAAAACAGCAAAATAAAGATATAATGGAGATCTTAAAAAAATTTAATGATTATGGAATATTATTATGGAGACATAATGAAAATCCTTTTTTTAAAGCACAATGTATTGATAATATGAAAATATATAATGTAAGATTGGATACTATGTATTTAATAAAAAGTAAATTTAAATATAGTTTATTTAATATTGACGGGACAGAAAATGATGTTTATGATAAAAAGGTTTTAACTAATGGTATATATTCAAAACTTATAAAAATTTATTATATAGAGCATAATATGAAGCCTCTTAGTTTAATCATTTTTGTTGCATCTGGGACGGGGGTAACCTGGCAGTTGAATAGAATGTATTACAATGATAATTCTATAATTTTCGAAAATTTTATTAATGTTCTTAAATATGTGAAAAATGATTTGTCATCTACTGTATACAAAAAAGATACATCAATAGGTTTTTATATAAATACAAAAAGTGGTGATAAAAAAATCTGTGAAGAATTAGGGTTTAAGGAAAAAGGATTATTAAAATATGAGTCTTCTTCTAATTTGCATTCAATGTGGGCAGTTATAAATTAAGGGGTTAATTAGATATGACTAAGTTTTTTTTGTTCGATTTAATTCTATTTTTGATGTTTTGTGGTTTTGCTATTATTCTAGAATGTCATTTTAGGAATAGACTTACTAAGAAATTTGAAATATTTGTTAGTTGTATATTTTTTGTGGTTGGGGTAGTTGCTAGCTGTATTTTCACAATTAAAATGAATCCTGTTATAACACCTTCATTGCATGATGATTATTTAAAGCTAAATGAAAAAATTAAATATAAGAACATAGAATTTTGTGAAAAATATACTAATTGTACGCTTAAGATTGTTGCAAACGGGTTTAGATGGGGATACCCAACGTATTATTCTGGGGATGCTAATGTTGAGATATACAATAGCAAAAATGAGAAGTTGGATTATTATTACAAAGCTAAAGTTTATTACAGTCTTGATGCTAATGATTTTATCGTGCTAAAAGATGTAAATGAAAGCAAAATATATATTTTTAATTTTGACACAAATCAACAAACACAGGATTTTTATGATTTGTTGTGTAAAAAAGTTGATAAAGGTTAGAGAGGAGAAATGTCATGGCAAATTATGATAAACCTATTATATATGAAGACGATGAAAATACGCCATCTCCAATATTGCTTGTCGCAGTTAATGCACTGGCTATTGTTAATATTGTAGGTGCTGTAAATGCATTAGTTGCAGTGGCTTTGGTAAATCAAGGTATATCAGTAAGTAATTATTCAACTAAAACTACATATATGAAAGGTTAACTTGTTGTAATGAAAAAAGCGAATTTATTTCGCTTTTTTACATGGAAGAAGAGGTTGTAAATGAAATATACTAAGTTTGTTAGTAAATATTTAAATGAATTTAAAACAGAAATTTTTATTTTTTCTATACTATCATTGATAATTTCAACGATGGGAATCTTAATTCCTTTGCTTACAGGAAATTTTATAGATTATTTATTGTCTAATCCCACTATGAATACAATTGCGAAGTTTATAGTATTGTTTGTTATGTTTGCCTTTGTTCAGGTCATTTGTTCGTTTAATTTTAATGTTATATCAGCAAAAATACAATCTAATATATCATATCAAATAATATCTGATGTAATAGATCACATACAAAATTGTAGTTTAAAAAAATTCAACTATTTAGATCCTACATATACAATTGAGCGTATTTTAAATGACGTAAAAATGATTGTTAATTCAATACATTTTTTTCTATCAGGATTTTTACCAAATGCTTTGATATTTTTATTTTGTTTTTATGTAATTTTAACAAAAGTTCCAATCATAGCAATCTGCCAGCTTATACTGATTGTCACATATTATTTTATTTTTAAATATATTAGACCCTTATTAATTGAAGTAAGTGTTAGGCTAAAAGAAGAATCAGCACATTTTATATCAAATTTGCAAAATCAAATTAAGAACATAAAATTTATAAAAGCATATAATATTTTTGGATATTCAAAAAATAAAACAGATTCTATTTATAAAAAATTGTATTATACAAATATAAGGTATTGCAAACTTAATTTTATCCTTGGAGGTACCAATATAACGAGTTTATTCTTACAATTACTTTTATTTTATTATGGTGGATATTTGATTATTAGTAATCGTATGACGATAGGATTGTTCACTGTTTTGATATCTTATTTAAACACTACTAACAAAACAATAGAATTTTTTATGAATTTAAACTCTAAAATAGTAGATTTTAAATTATCGATTGATAGAATATTACACTTTTTTAAAACATCTATCGATACGGAAGGACCTATACAATTGGAGAATATAGATAATATACAAATTCAATCGTTGTTTTTTCAATATAAAAATGAGTATGTAATTAAAGATTTCTCATATGAATTTACTAAAGGAAAGATATATCAAATTGTGGGGAAAAACGGATGTGGAAAAACAACATTAATTATGTTAATGATTGGAATGTTTTTAGGGGATTACGATGGAAAAATATTGTTTAATCATATAAATATAGATGATATAAATATGAAAAGTGTCAGAGATGAAAAAATTAGTATTATGTTTCAAGATGACTATATATTGCCAGAAACTTTAGAAGAAAATATAGTATTTGATAAAAAATATGATTTAATAAAGAATAGTTATTTGATAAATTTAATGTCAAAATTATGTATATTAGATTTCTATAAAAAAAAGGATTTATGTTTAAATAAATTATCTGGTGGAGAAATAAGAAAAATTGAATTTATACGATTTCTTATAAAATATCAAAGTGATCTAATAATATTAGATGAACCAACTACATATTTGGATAATGAAGCAAAAAATATACTTTTTGATTATTTGAATAAAAATAAAAAAAATAAAATTATTATATTAATTTCACATGAGAATATATTTGATAATTTAGTAGATGAAACAATTTATTTATAGAACCTATTTGTGTGGGAATATTCCATGGCGCCGGAGCCACCCAATTCATGAAAATAGGGTCACCGAATCCATTTGGACAGAACCACTAAATCCACGAAGAGAGCCATTTCAATTTATGAAATGACTCCTCTTCCTTTTTTTATTCACTTTTGAATAATTCTCTTCAATTGGCGGCTAATTCGGTGCGCCCTAGTGGCCATACAGATTACTGATGACGGATTGATTCGGCGTAATAAGGTCTTAATGTCATAATTTGACTTTGGTGAAACGAGGTATTCTTATGCACAAACAAATATGGATGGGATTAGGTGAATTAGTCCATTAAGAAAATTATATCTACAATCTTTAAATTATAATCGAATGATATGTCTGATTTAGTATTAAACTCTTTATCAATATTTGAAGTTGATTCTTTTATATCATTCTCGAATGTAGAAGGAAAATTAAAAATAATTTGAAGAGTACAAGAATATATATCTTTCCGTGATTTAATGATAATAAATCTTTGTTCTTCAGATAAACTACAATATTTTATAGCAAGATCTAAGATTTTAGTAAAAAAAATCATTTGATTGATGGAATCTAAGTTTGATAAATCATCACTATAAAGGGTTGATGTAACTGAAATATTTAAACTTGATAATTGATTTTTTTTATGGTTTAAAACTGTTGAAAAAATTGGAGAATTGGTATATATTTCGTTAAATTCTTTGATTGTCTTGTTTGACAATGATTTAATTAATAAGTCTAGCTCATCATATTTTTTCTGATCTATTAACTGATTAAGTTCAGCACAAGTATGAAGTAAATTGTGTAAAAATTTAAAATTGGATTCATATTCCTTGTTTAAGGAATTAAATTTTGAAATCATCATTTCTTTACTTAATTCTGATATTTCTAAACTTTTTTTAAGGTTTTCGTTTTTAATGATTTGTAGTTGAAACAATATTGTAATGGAATTAAAAATCAGCAAAAGAAATAAAATAATAACAAGAATTTTGTTTCCTGAAAAGAGTGTTTGAAAGTTTCCGTAGACAATGAGAAACAATATCGTTGTTAGTGCAGGAAAAAACAATATATAAAAGGATTTAGGTAAGTTTGTGATTTTAATAGTATGACATATTTTTTGCATAATATATGAAAAAAAATATGCAAAAAATTGTGTTAAAAATATAATCACTAAATAAGTATTTGATGTATAGATATTATTTAAAGAGAAACTAGGATTAAATAATTGAAAAAAAACAATGGATAATGACTCTGAAATCCCTATCGTCAAGTAACATACCAAAAACAATATAAATTTATTAATTAGCGAATCCTTAAATAAAAATGATATATATATGTATAGCGTAATAAAAGAGAGAATTTTTCCTATCTGATTGATTCCGTTATAATTTCCTAAATAAGTGCACATAATAGCAATAAGAAATAATAAAAAAAACATATAATAGGATATTTTTCTTTTAGCAATAAATTGGTTAAAGAAATGTGTAATAAAAATAACTGTGAGTATATCGGATAGAAAAATCATCATAGTATGTTATGCAAATTAGCAAAATATTGATTTGTGAATGACTTTTTGAAATTTTTAGACAACGGGATTTTTTCACCATTATTCATGATGATATCTTTACCATCTGAAGAAAAACCGCTGACATAATCAAGATTAACCAAAAAGGACTTATATGGTTGTCCAAACCCTTTATTAGATAGTTTTTCAATCCAATGTTTAAGAGGATATGTAGTTTTTTTCTCAATATTATTAACAAAATGAATAATCGTATGTCGATTAAGAAATTCTATGTATAACATATCCTTATAGTGAATCTTATATTGAGATATCTTTTTATCGAAAAAACCGTATTGTTGTTTAAATGAAGTTGATAAGACGCTCTGCATCTCTACGTTAAATATTTTTTCATCAATTGGTTTAATAAGATATCTTTTCGCTTCTATTTTATATCCATCTATTAAATATTTTTTAAAGCTAGAAGTGATTATAATAATAGAACTACGATTATAGGTTCTTATTTTTGATGCAATTTCTATGCCGTTGTAGTCTCCTAGTTCAATATCCAAAAAAATCAAATCATATTCTAGAAACAAATTGGATCCTACATCGAAATTTTCAATGCAATCGATTTTATATGATATTTTGTTCGCTAACAAAAAAGAATCTAGTAATTGATGTAAGTGTAGCTTATCTCTTTCTATATCTTCACAAATTAATATTTTTATCATTAGGCCTCCCATTTATTATTTTACACCATTTGTTCACTTATTTATACTTTTGTGTGAAATAATCTTAGTTTTGGCTTTCGTGATGCAAAAAACATACAGTTCTAGAGTACATACTAAATTTGCAAATAAAATTTCATTGAATATTAACTTAGAACTATTTTTATAAGAAAATAGAAATACAAGAAATTCAAATAAGATGATTACAATTGCATTTTTTGAATGCTGATTTTTTTCCTCTGATGATAATGGTTTGTTAGGATGATCAGCTACTTTGATTATATATATTGAAAAAATAGTTATAGCATACATTATACATATGATACGAAAAGAATGGATTATATTGTTTGCAGCTATCCAAGGAACTAGAATAGTTATAAAAACTGTAGTTAAAACACATAATAATGGGTTAGCAACATGTACGCCACCAACATGATTACGCAGTATAAAATAGGATATACAAAATACAAAAACTGGTTTTACAAGGCCAAATGTAATTAATAAAGGTAACATTATCAATATATAGATTAAATATCTTATTAAAACTAAAAAACCATAATTGAAGATATCTTCTTCAACACCAATGTCATTTTCTATTAATTTAGTATAAATAGTGGATTCCAACTTATTAATTAATTTTTTCATATTCTTTTACAATTGTTTTTAATGCCGTATAACATTCTTCGTCAATATCTTCACATATTATTTCAAAAGGATAATCGTCAAAAATAATAGAATCTATAGTAATATTGCTAATTAATGAGATTGAAATAATATTAGAGAGGGCAGGAAGCACTTGTTTGTTTTCCCAAGAGGATATAGTTCTTCGGCTAACTCCTAAAATAGAAGCAAATTCTTCGATGCTTAAGTTTAGTATGTTTTTTCTAATAAATTTGATTTTTTCAGATAACTTCATTAATGACTACCTTCCTTTTTTAAAGAACGATACAATTTTATAATTGTAGTTCTCTGTTCAGTAGTTAAATTTTCAAGATTTAGTAGGTTTTCTGTGTCAGAGATCAGTAGTTTATGACAAGACATTTTTAAGATGTCAGATAATTGAATTACATTCTTTATAGATAATGAGCATACTCCAGATTCCCACAAATCAATTAACGCGACATTGACTTTTAATTTCTGTGAAAGTTCTGCTTTTGAATAACCAGCACTCTTCCGTGCCTCTTTTATATGGTTTGTAATTTTTTTAGTCATATATCCGGACCTTTCTAGTTCTTATTATTGTTAATTATGAGAATATATTCTCATAATTAATGGAGCTTTAATCGAGTTATACGTTTTCAATCCGAGTTAGGCTAGTGTAAGTGAAAATCAGTTTAATATAGATTATAATTTCACTGTATTAAATGAATGATAAGGAGAAAAACATGGAAAGATTTTTTACGAAAACCACCTTGAAAGGTATTTCTAAAGTTACTGAGTATGTAGCAAAAAAAACTGTAAATGGAGCGTGTTTATTAGTGCATGGACAGCCTAAAGAACCCGCTAGTTTGAAAAGATTGAAAACAAATAAATAAGAATATTTTTTCCGGCTATGCCGGTTTTTCTGTTGAAATTAAGTTACTTGTTTTTTAGATATATGTAATAGTCCATTTTTGCTAAGAATAAATCTATGAAGTCAATTATAAATAGTTTATCGTTTAAAGAGTATTCATCAAGCTTTATTGATATTTCTTTTAACAATTTGTCATTAATAGTTAAATCATTTTCAAATATTATGTTATCTAGTGATATTCTTAGTTCTTTTACAAGAATAATAATTATTTCAATAGAGGCGTTAGCTTTACCATTTTCAATGTTTGCAATATGTCTTTTAGAAATACCTGTTAATTCAGATAGATTATCTTGAGTAAGGTTATGACTTTTTCTAGCATCTTTTATTGCTTTTCCCAAATTCTTTATAATGTTTTCTGGCATTATTATTCACCTCTGAATAATTGTAACGTCCTCTTTTGGTATATTAAATATCCTAATCGTGCTTGCTATAATGCATTATAATGCTTTTCACTTATGTTTAATGATTAGCTTATTACATATCAATAACAAATAATTGACAATCAATGTAGCGGAAGTAAGTGTTGATATATATGTATTGTAAGAACAATCAAAAAGAGCAATTTTTATTTTGAATAAAATAAACTTACGAGATATACCATATATCAATGCTTTTAGCTATTCACAGAATTCTATTAGTGGAAATTCTTTCTATACAATACACGAGCAGTTAGATTAAATTTGAAATAAAGCACTTACTTTCTCTTTAAAATATCATTTAATTTTTAAGGCACCTTAGGGTGCCCTGCTTTTTTTTACAAATTTTTATGATTTTGGCAATAATTGACGCTTTTCACGGGCTCTATATTGAGGAGGTATAGAGCCGTGAATAATTATGGATATAACAAAGCCAGAGAACAAAAGATTTTTGAATCTTGGTTTGCTAAGTATGAAGCCATGTTAATAAAGGAGGGCGTAGCTAAGGAAGATATAAAAATGTTATTTAATTTATATTGGAATGATTTTAATGCTGATAGAAGATTTCGCCAGAGACAATATTCTAATCTAGAGGATAAGATCAATTTAGCATGCACTTTTGATTTTTCTGATTTTCCAAATATTGATGAGCTGGAAGATGAGAGTTTGTATCAATATTTAAAGAAAGATACACATCAAATGTATTCAATTCTGATTGGTATTTATAGAGGGTTAAGTATTAAAGAAATTGCTTTTATGCTTGATTCAACACCTATGGCCATTTACAAAAGAATCCAAAGATTCAAAAAAACATTTAATATTTGTCCAAAATAGATAGTTTAAAGGGCTATATAGTGAAGAGGTTTGATCTTTGAAAACTTTACCCCAAGAAAAGACAATCTTTTGAAAGTGTAGTCATTTGTTCCATGCGCCATGATGGATAGACCTGAGCGAGTAACATGTAGAACATAAAGCATGTACCTTAATGTTGATGTTGATATTTTTAAAAGGATAATGAGACTTGCGAGGGCCAGAGGTTAAAATCCCTGATGCAGCAGGCAAATATTAATAGCTGCATATGTATGGTTTGGTACACCAACTTTTCTTGGTAGCATGGAGCAAATGAGAATTAATAGGTAACAGGTAATAATACATTACCTGTTTGTACATAGGAGGAATAAAAATGATATCACGTGGAGATATTTATTATGCTGATTTAGGTACACGCTATTTATGCGAACAAGGTGGCGTTCGGCCGGTGGTGATTTTGCAAAACAATAAAGGTAACGCATTTGGTCCGACAACAATCATTGCACCAATCACAAGTCAATCAAAGAATAAGCGGTTGTTGCCAACACATATGTCGATTCATTACAGACATTTGCATCAAAATTCAATGATACTATTTGAACAGATTCGAACGATTGATAAAAGTCGTTTGTCTGATTATATATGTCATATGCGAAAAGAAGATATAAAACAAATGGATTTAATAATTGGAGTTAGCTTAGGTTTGAAAGGAAGTAAATCTTATGAATTATAGAGTGCCGGTATGGTTAAAATATTCGTTAAATGTTGAAGAAGCTTCTGCATATTTTGGTATTGGATGCAAAACACTTCGCCAATTTATTGCAGAACATGATGATGAGAGTTTTGTATTAATGATCGGATCGCATGTTCGTATTAAGCGAAAGTTGTTTGAAGAATATCTAGATTTAAATGTGTCAATTCTGTGAATTTTTAATTTACAGAATTTTATTTTTATCCGGGATTGATATAATGAGTATATCTTTTCCAGGTATAAAATCTATGCACTAGAAGGAGTTTAGATGAAAAGAAAAGATACTAAAGGAAGAGTTTTAAAGAATGGTGAATATCAGGAGGCAAATGGACGTTATGTTTTTAAATATTATGTAGATGGAAAAAGATATGTAATTCGTAGTTGGAAGCTGGTTAGAAGCGATAAAGTTCCAGATGGAAAGCGCGATGGTCTATGTTTACGGGATATGGAAAAGAATATTCAATTTAAGTTAAATGAATATGTGAAGTTTGAAGGTGCAAATTTAACTGTTTTTGAACTTGTTGAAAAATATGATCAACAGAAGTTGGGTATTAGAAAAAATACTATGGTTGGTCATACTACGGTTCGTCGATATTTAGAAAAAGATCCGTTTGGAAAAAAGAAAATAGAAACGGTTCGAATTATTGATGCAAAGCAGTTTATGATTCAATTAAAGGAAGAAGGAAAATCTTATAGTACATTATGTAGTTATCGTGGAGTCATTCGTCCTGCATTTCGTATGGCAGTAGATGATGAATTGATCAGTCGTAATCCATTTGATTTCCCAATTTCAGATATTATGACGAATAATGCTGTGAAAAGAGATGCGTTAACAAATGACGAACAAAAAAGGTTCTTGAAGTTTGTAAAAGAGGATTCGCATTTTAGTAAATTTTATGAAGGCTTCTACATTTTGATACATACAGGAATGCGTATTTCTGAATTTTGTGGATTGACTTATAAAGATATTGATTTTAAGCGTATGACGATTACGATTTCCAAGCAGCTTCAATATCATGGAGCTAATAATTATTGGATTGAAAAATGCAAGACAAACAGTGGACTGCGTACTATTCCAATTCCAAAAAACGATATAGAATTAATACGTTGCTTTAAAACTTTATGTAGTCAGGCAAGGATGAGAAAAAATCAACCAGAAGTGGATGGAGTCAAGGGCTTCTTGTATTTGAGTGAAGCTGGGAAGCCATTGGTAGCTTTTCAATGGGCTAAGAAATTTGAGTATGCTGTATTGCATAATAATCGTATTTATAAAAAAGAACTGCCCAAAATCACTCCTCATATTTGTCGTCACACATACTGTTCAAACATGATCAAAGCTGGTGTGAATCCTAAAGTCGTTCAATATTTAATGGGACATTCTTCGAGTGAGATTACATTGAATATATATACACATGTTCATTTAGAAGATGTAATAGAAGAGCTTGAGGGAGTTGAATGTGCCTAAAATCCATGGGCACAAACTTTAAAATTTTAGTGCCCATTTTGTGCCCATTACATGGTATGATATGCAAGAGTATGCAAGGTTAATACAAATTTGAAGGAACTTAGCGAATGATGAAATAACCTATATTTATAGGCATAACTTGATATAAATTGGTATAAGGAGGTTTTATTTGAATATGAAGAAAATTTTGTTTATCTGTCACGGCAACATCTGCCGTAGTGTTAGTGCTGAGTATATTATGAAAGATTTGGCAAAGAAAAATGGAGTCGAACTATATGTTTCTAGTGCAGCTACAAGTCGTGAAGAAATTGGTAATGATATCTATCCTCCGGCTAAGCGCAAACTAAAAGAAAAGGGGATTCCATTTTCTAGACATTACGCAAGACAAGCTACAATGAGTGATTATTTGTCGTATGATTATTTAATTTGTATGGATGAAAATAATATACGTAATCTAAATCGTATGTTCAATAATGATCCTGATCACAAGATTTATAAATTATTATCAAGAGATGTTTCGGATCCTTGGTATAGTAATGATTTTGAAAAAGCTTATAATGATATTAATGAGGGTTGTAAAGCCTGGTTGGAGAAATTATCATGAAACAGAATCTACATACGCACTCCATCTTTTGTGATGGAAAAGATACGATTGAAGAAATGACTTTAGAAGCCATCTCAAAGGGCTTTGACATTCTTGGGTTTTCAGGTCATGGATATTTGGACGTGGATACAAGTTCCATGCGAGATACTTCAGGATATATTTCAGAGGTTGAGAGAATTAAATTGAAATATTCTTCATCTATTCAAATCCATTTAGGCATTGAAGAAGATATGTTAGGAAGAATTGCTGAAAAAGCTCCATTTGAATACGTGATTGGAAGTAAACACTTTTTAGGTGAGACTGCTGTGGATTATTCAAAGCCTGTATTTGATTCTTTATTTGAATCCTATTCTGGTGACTATAAAAAGATGTGTAAAGACTACTATTCAGACTTATCGGATATGTATGATTGGCAAGAAGTGGATATCATTGGACATTTGGATTTGATTACCAAATATAATGAGGACGAGTCTTATTTTCAATTTAATGATAAAGACTATATGAATATTGTTTGCGATTGCATTGACCGATTGTTGATCAACGATAAGATTTTTGAAGTGAATACAGGAGCTATCGCCAGAGACTATCGTAAAACACCATATCCATCTAAGAATATATTGGAATATTTATACGCAAAGAATGCGCGTATTTGTCTAAACAGTGATTGTCATGATAAGAACTATTTGGATTGTGCTTTTGAATCTAGCTTAGACTTGATTCAATCTTGTGGATTTAAAGAACTACAGATATTAACCAATGATGGTTTTGTACCAGTTAAAATTAAATAGAGTAGACAGTGAAGGTGTTCTTGTGATAATCAATTAGACCTTCACTTTTCATTTTGGAAAGCTCTTTTGATAAGGCACTTCGTTCTACGTTTAAATAGTCAGCCATCTGTTGACGATCAAGCGGAATCTTAAAGGTAGAATTTTGTGTTTCTAGTTTCATAAACGATAAGTATGACAACACTTTATTGCGAATGGTTTTGTTGGAAATATGGAATATGTGTTGTGACAACATCTTGTTTTTATTTGAAAGTATTTGAATCATTTGATTCTTTAATTCTGGGGATTTTTCTAAGGCTTGAACATCTAAAAATTGAATCGTACAATCCTCGATGGCTCTTACATATACATACATAGGTGTTTTGGTTAGGGCATAGCTTTCCGCAAACATTTGATTGGGACCTATACGTGACAATAGGGAAACATTGCCTAAAAAGTCTACAGTTTCTATGACAACACTTCCTTCTTTGACAATGCCAATGGCTTGAGGAATATCTTCTATATGATAAATAATTTCATTTTTCTTGTATTTTTTTAATTGTAAATCCATAAATATCTCCCTTTCGTGGTTTAAACAACATAAATTTAATGTATTATACACTAAAATAAGTTCATAAGAAATGAGGATGATTCTATGTTAAGAAAAATAATTCAAATTGATGAAGATAAATGTACAGGATGCGGTATCTGTGTGGATGCCTGTCATGAAGGAGCCATTGGCTTAGTGAATGGAAAAGCGAAATTAATGCGTGATGATTATTGTGATGGACTAGGGGATTGTTTACCAACATGTCCTACAGGTGCTATTTCATTTATTGAAAAAGATACTCTAGCTTATGATGAAGAGGCTGTAAAAAAGAATATGGAAAAGCGCATGCAAGAATCGGGCACCATGCATTCAGGATGTCCTGGGTCTATGATGCATACACTGAATCCAGTTGTATCAAGTCCATCGATTGATGTATCAAGTCAACTAACATCTTGGCCTGTTCAAATTAAGCTAGCACCTATCAACGCACCATTCTTTCAACATGCTAAGCTTTTAATAGCTGCGGATTGTATTGCTTATGCCTATGCCAATTTCCATCAGGAATTTATGAAAAATAAAGTGACTCTAATTGGATGTCCAAAACTCGATGGTGTGGATTATTCAGAAAAGCTTTGTGATATTATTCGTATGAATTCGATTGAAAGTGTAACCATTGTTCGTATGGAAGTACCTTGTTGTGGTGGACTTGAAAATGCGGTTAAGAAAGCTTTGCAGGAAAGTAAAAAGTTCATTCCTTGGCAAGTCGTAACCATTTCAATTGATGGAAAAATTTTAGATTAAACCTTAAAAAAGTGCAGTTAACGTTACAGATACTGCACTTTTGTCATTTTCTGACACGTTAAACAAAAAAGTATCACCGTAGTGATACTTCAATGATTATTCCTTTGTGATTTCTTTATAGCTAGCTAGACCATAAGCACTATCTGCAAGTGTACCTGCATTGACAATAGCTTGTTCCATTGCTTTTACGGCCATGATTCCAACTAGATCTTGTTCTGCAGGAACTTTATTCGATGTCATCGCAAAAATAGTATCTCCATCACTTGAAGTGTGGACTGGACGGATACATCTTGCATATCCATTATGCGCCATACTCGCAATCTTATTCATTTGTGCTTTATTTAAATCCGCATTTGTGATGATACAACCAATTGTCGTATTCATACCACAAGAATTGATCATCTTTTCAGCTGCCTTTAAGATTTCATCTTCACTAAACAATCTTGTGTTTGTGTTTTTATCGTAGATACCTGCAATTGGTTTGTCTGAATTAGGATAGAAAATATCACCACACGCATTCACAGCTACAATAGCTCCTACTTTTAATGGACCCATTTGTAGGGCTGAAAATCCAAGTCCTGCCTTCATCGCATATTGAGGGCCAAAGAATTTACCAACACTAGCCCCTGTTCCTGCACCTACATTTCCTTGTTTTGGATCATTTTTTTCAGCTTCCATACAAGCATCATAACCCATTTGTTTGTTTGGATACGCTTTAGAATTACCTACACCACAATCAAATAGACAAGCTTCACATACGATTGGAATATAGATATTTTTCATGTCAAAACCAATTTCGTGTTCGCTCAAATATTGCATAACACCACTACTTGATTCTAAACCAAAAGCACTACCACCTGATAATGTAACCGCATGAATCTTTTGAACCATGTTCTTTGGATTTAATAAATCTGTTTCACGAGTGGCTGGACCACCACCACGTACATCTACACCAGCTGTGGCTCCTTCTTTACATAAGATGACTGTACAGCCAGTCGCATTTTCTATATCTTGTGCACTACCAATTTGAAATCCTTCGATCTCATTGATTTGAATTGTCTTCATTTTTTGATCTCCTTTAATTCATATAAATCATTTCTACGTACCTTCCAATAAGGCATCCTTTTTCTTACTTTTTCAATGTCGTTTAAATCGATATCTACAACTTTGTATGCTTCTTCTTCACCCAACTCCACTACAACATTGCCAAAACCATCCACAAGAATAGAGTGGCCTCCTGAAGTATAGTTTTTATACGTGTACTTAGCTGGGGCAACCCCACACAAAAAGACTTCATTTTCTAAGGCGCGTGTTTGAGTAAATAGCTTCCAATGTTTCTTTGTAGCCTGCTCATTAAAGGCAGCCGGACAAAATAGAATTTGTGCTCCATTTTGAGCTAGAATCCTAGACACTTCTGGAAAGCGAATGTCGTAACATAATAAAATGCCACATCTTCCCCATGGCGTATCAAAACATTGTAGGTGATTTCCTGGTACAAACACTTCATTTTCGCAATAATCCTGTCGATTATGAAATTCAAAAAGATGTGTTTTATCATACGAACAAACAATGTCGCCATCACAATTTAATATGTAACAGCGATTGTATTTGTCAGCACAAATGGAACCAGCCACAATCCATATCCTATGCGATTTAGCTAGTTTTTTTAAAGCCATCAAACTTTCATCATGACGCAAATACGCTGTTTTAAGTGCATCATTATGATAGGGACAATTCCACATTTCACAAAGAACTAAAATATCACAGTCTGGAATATTTTTTAGTTTAGCTATATTTTGTTGGTTATCCATTGAAACAGACATTTGGTACATACAGATCTTCATATAGATTATGATAGGCGAAAAGTGACTACTTTTCAAGGTGTGCAAAGACTAACATGTGTTTATTTACTACTGGTTTGAAATCGTTTACAATGATTTTAGGAGGTTTGTATCATGTATAAAATTATAGAAGTAAAACAAAGTGTATTTGAAGATAATAATAAAGATGCGAACAAATTAAGAGAAGAATGTAAAGATAAAGGTGTGTTCTTATTGAATGTTATGTCAAGTCCTGGAGCAGGGAAGACAACAACTCTATCTAGAACGTTAGAAAGACTAAAAGATACAATGAGAATTGGTATTATGGAAGCGGATATTGATAGTGATGTAGATGCCAAAACCATCAGTGAATATGGCATACGCACGATTCAACTACATACAGGTGGTATGTGTCATTTAGACGCAGATATGACTTGTCAAGGATTGCATGAAATGGGTATGGAAGATTTAGATTTGGCTGTACTTGAAAATGTAGGAAATTTAGTATGTCCTGCTGAATTTGATACGGGATCCACTAAAAATATAGCTATCTTAAGTGTTCCAGAAGGAGATGACAAACCTTTAAAATATCCATTGATGTTTCAAGTGTGTGATGTGGTTTTAATTAATAAAGTGGATGTATTGCCATACTTTGATTTTGATGTAGAAAAATGTAAAGAGAATATTTTGTATCGTAATCCAAATGCGAAAATTTTTGAGGTGTGCGCAAAAACGGGTGAGGGAATTGATGACTGGTGTAAGTGGCTTGAAAATGAAGTAAAGGCCTGGAAGGAATAATATGACATATCGAGATAATATTGATAAACTGGCAAGGCGTATCACGGATCGTATTCCAGCTAAAGTAAAAAAATTATCCCAAACAGACCCTGAATATGAGTGTTTAAATGAAATCTTAAATGATGAACAATGCGATTTATGTTTGTGTTTTGAAGTGCGTAAACCACTTTCTTTTGAAGAAGTAGTGAAAAGAAGTGGATGGCCAGCGGGAAGAGTAAATCGTGTATTAAATGAAGTATGCGACATTGGAATGATTGAATACAACTGGGAAAATGAGGATCATCATAAACAGTTTGTGCTTCCTCAATTTGTTCCTGGAGCAGCTGAATTTATGGTTATGAATAAAGATCTTGTGGAAGAACATCCAATTGTTGTGGATTTCTTTGAAAAGATGACGCGATTACCACTTGAAAAGGTAACGCCAATGGTTCCACCTGGAGGAGCGGGTATTGGTATGCATGTTATTCCTGTGGAAAAGGCGATTCATGCAAATCAGCAAGCGGTAAGTGTAGAAAAGATTTCGCATTGGTTGAATAAATACGATAAATACGCACTTTCTCCATGTTCATGTAGAAGACAACAACGTGTTAGAGGTGAAGGAACTGGTGATGTTGAAGCGGATGTTTGTATTGCGGTAGGTGATATGGCAGATTATGTTGTACAGACAAACAAGGGTGGACATTATTGTACGTATGAAGAGGTTATTGAGACTTTAGAACGTTGCGAAAGAAAAGGTTATGTTCATCAGATTACCAATATTGATGGAGAAGATAAGATTTTTGCGATATGTAACTGTGCACATGGCGTATGTAATGCATTAAGAACGAGTCAATTGTTTAATACCCCAAATATGTCGGCAAGTGCTTATAGGGCTCATGTGGATAGTGAAAAGTGTGTTGCGTGTGGAAAGTGTGTGGAAATTTGTCCTGTAGGAGCGGCAAAATTGGGTCAAAAACTTTGTACAAAAGCTGGACCTGTATCGTATCCTAAACAGGAACTTCCTGATGATGTAAAGTGGGGCCCTGAAAAGTGGAACTGGAATTTTAGAGATACAGCTAAAGTCAACTGTTATGAAACTGGAACATCACCTTGTAAGAGTGCATGCCCTGCACATTTACCGGTTCAAGGCTATATTAAGATGGCGAAAGAAGGTCGCTATTTGGATGCATTAAAGTTAATTAAAGACTTTAATCCATTTCCAGCCGTATGTGGAGCTATTTGTAATAGAAGGTGTGAACAACAGTGTACGCGTGGATTGATTGATGAGCCTTTGGCTATTGATGAAATCAAGAAGTTTATTGCCGAACAAGAACTTTATGAAGATAAGCGTTATATTCCTTTATGTGAAAATGTCGAAGGAAAATTTTTCACAAATAAGATGGCCATTATTGGCGCAGGTCCTGCTGGTATGAGTGCCGCTTATTATTTAAGAATAATGGGCTATCCTGTCACAATATTCGAAAAGGAAGAAAAACCAGGCGGTATGTTGGCATATGGTATTCCTTCTTTTAGATTAGAGAAGTCTGTGATTGAAGCTGAAATTGAAGTGTTAAAAGCTATGGGTATTGAGTTCAAGTGTGGCATAGAAGTAGGTAAAGACATTTCGTTGGATGATTTAAGAAATGAGGGATATGAAGCATTCTATGTGGCCATTGGTGCTCAAGGATCAAGAAAATTAAATATTCCAGGAGAAGATAATGCGATGGTTGAATCTGGAATTGATTTCTTGCGTAAGGTGAATAAAACAGAAAATCCAAATCTAATTTCTGGCGATGTGGTTGTCGTTGGTGGTGGAAATGTTGCGATAGATGTAGCTCGTGCAGCTTTAAGAAGTGGGGCACAAAAGGTTCATTTATGTTCTTTAGAACAAGAAGGCGAAATGCCGGCTAGTCCTGAGGAAGTATTAGAAGCTAAAGAAGAGGAAATTCTTCTTCATTGTGGATGGGGTCCAAAGGAAATCTTAGAAGATTCAATTGTATTTAAACAATGTGTAAGTGTAAAGGATGAAACTGGAAGATTTAATCCAAGCTATGATGAAAGTGTTTTGGAAACTATACAATGTAGTCATGTATTACTTTCAATTGGCCAAAGTATTATTCCAATTCAAGGATTGGATGTAGAAGTAAATACAAATGGAACAATCAAAGCAGATGGTACAACACTACAAACATCTGTTGAAGATGTATTTGTTGGCGGTGATGTGTATACAGGTCCAAAATTTGCGATTGATGCGATTAGTCATGGTAAAGAAGCAGCTGAATCTATGCATCGTTTTGTTCATAAGGGGCATTCTCTAACAATTGGAAGAGACTTACATTTATTTAATGAATTTGATAAGAATAACGCATTGATTGATATTGATTTTGATCATGCCAAACGACAGATACCTGGTATTAAAAAGGGGTTGGGTGAAAAATCCTTTAGAGATTTACGTTCAACATTTACAGAAGAACAAGTTAAGATTGAAGCCAATCGATGTCTTGGATGTGGTGCAAGTATTGTGGATACCAATAAGTGCATTGGTTGTGGTTTGTGTACGACAAAATGCGAATTTGATGCGATCCACTTAACGCGTGATATCAAAGATGGCGCAAGAATGGTTAAGGCGGAAGATAAGATGAAAGCTATCTTGCCGTATGCAGCTAAACGCCAAATCAAGATTATTCGCAATAAGAAGAAATAGTATGCATGAATTAGGAATTGTTGTACATATTTCAAAAACATTGGAAGAACTTGTACAAGAAAATAATATTACAGATATTCGTAGAGTGACTTTGCAGATAGGAAAAGTAAGCGGAATTGTTCCTGAGTATTTAGTGGATTGTTGGAAATATTATAAGAAAAAAGTTCCTTTAATTGAAAACTCAACACTAGAATATGAATGGATTGAAGCCATTACGATTTGCGATGAATGTGAAAAAACATATGATACGATTCAATATGGAAGAGAGTGTCCATATTGTAAGAGTGAACATACAGTTCTTTTTCAAGGTAATGAGTGTCTCATTAAGGAGATTGAAGCCGAATAAGCGTCGAAAGGCGCTTTTTTTTGCTTTTTTTAGAAAAAGTTTTTTTTGCGTATATGAGTATGTAGGAAATGCCTACTAGAATTGAGGTGCTCATGCGTAGTGCAAATTTATTAAATGATTTCGCCTTCAAGTATGTTTTTGGCGAAGATTGTAAAGAGGCTAATGATGCCTTAAAATCATTACTTACGGTATTTGTAGAAAGGAAAGTCCATCATGTGGTTGTTAAAAATTCAGAATTGGTAAAAGACTATAGTAAAATGAAAAATCCAAGATTGGATTTGTTGGTTGAATTTGATGATCGAACGATGGTGGATTTAGAAATGCAGTTAAGACAAACTCAAGATCATCTGCCGATTCGCTTTAGTTATTATTTGGCTAGACTTCATAGTTCTCAAGAATTGGAAGGAAAATATTATGGAGAGTTAAAGGAAACAATTGTCTTAGTGTTATTTAATGTGAATTTAATTGATAATAATAGAATGTGTAACACATTCACATTGAAAAATGAGGATGGCTTATCTTTTGTGAAAGAAACAGAAGATCGTATGAAGATACGAACGGTTGAAATGGCAAAGTTGGATGTAAACAAGCCGCTTAAAGAAATGAATGAACAGTAAAAGATGATTTATTACTTTTTGAATTGCCACAAGGGAATGGATGATAGTAAAATTAAGGTCATGATAGAAAGTGATGGGGTGATTCAAATGTTAGAGAAGCGTGTAGAAACCATATCGGATGATGGTTGGAAAAAATAATAGAAGATTTTAGAAAACTACATGAAAATGAAGAGCGAATGGAACGACAACTTGAACTTGAAGAGGCTCATAAAGCACAAGAAGAAGCAAAAAAGGCATTACAAGAAGCGAATAAATTAAGCCAAGAAGCTGACAAGAAAGTAGAAGAAGCAAATAAACAAGTGAAACAAATGGTTCGTAAGATGTATGAAGATGGTTTTAGTCTTGACCAAATTTCTGAATATTGTTCACTAAATGTGGATGAAATTCAGGTGTTGATAAAATCATAAATTTTCTGTTGCATTTAAAAAAATGTTTGTTTATAATAAAGCCATCCTTTGTAAAGGCAATGAAAAGAAGAAGTAGTCGTGGATGCTGCTGATAGTGAGTTCCTGATGGTGGAAATGGAACAGTAAGCACAGGGTGAACGTGTCTTAGAGCTAAGCTTTCGAAGATTGAGGAAGCTTCGGATACTCCCGTTATGAGTTAAGGGCTTGTACATTAGTGCAGGAAATAAGGTGGTACCGCGATTTTATAGTCGTCCTTGTATATTCAAGGACGGCTTTTTTTTATTAGAAGGGAATGGTAGATATGAAAAAAGGATTTAAATTAATTTCGGCATTTTTAGTAAGTTTTATGATCATGATGTCTAGTGTTATGCCTACATTTGCCGATGAAACAGACACATCAACAACAGGCGATTTATTAGACAAGATTCAAGAAAGAGGAGAATTGATTGTAGGTACATCTCCTGATTTTCCACCTAATGAATTTATTGACTCAACAAAAACAGGACAAGCGCAATATGTAGGTTCTGATATTGAGTTAGCAAAATATATTGCGAAAAAGATGGGTGTTAAATTAACAATCAAAGCCGCAAGTTTTGATACAGTTTTGGCAAATCTTCAAACTGAAGAAATTGATTTAGCAATTACTGGATTGGCTTATACACCAGCACGTGCGCAACAGATGGAAATGTCTATTGGATACAATATGACAGAGGATACTGGTGGGCAGGCTGTTATTATCGCAAAAAAAGATGCAGATAAATATAAGAAGTTAACTGATCTAACTGGCTTAAAGGTGGCTGCTCAACAAGGATCAATCCAGCAGCAATATACAGAAGATCAAATTCCGGACGCAAAACTACAATCCATTTCAAGTATTGATGATGGTGTTGCCCTATTAAAGAATGGTACGGTACAAGCTGTTGCATGCTCTGAAGGTACAGCTGATGAATATATTGAAAAGAACTCTGAACTTGCGAAGTTAGATGAATTATTCAATATTGATCAAGATTATGCAGGTAATCGTGTAGGTGCTCCTTTAGGTGAAAAGAGATTGATGAAAGAAGTCAATAAAATTTTAAAGGAAGTCAATAAAAAAGGTTTATATGAAGAGTGGTATAAAGCGGCTAAGAAACAGAGTAGTGAACAATTTACTTTAACAGCGACTGGATTCTTTGGAACATGTGTTCAAATTGTTCAATATTGCTGGCCACAATTATTAAAAGGTTTAGGAATCACTTTAGGACTTGCTGCTATTACTGTTATTTTTGGTACAATTATTGGTGGATTATTTGCCCTAGTAAAACTATCAAAGAATAAAATCGTACAAGCGATTGCGGGTGTATATGTAGAATTGATTCGTGGAACACCACTATTACTACAATTATGGTTGTTCATCAATATTTTCTCTTATTTGACAAATGGAAATATGCCAATGATCGTTAGTGTGATTATTGCCCTTGTCATTAATTCAAGTGCATATGTGGCTGAAATTATTCGTTCAGGTATTCAATCTGTGGATAAAGGGCAAAGAGAAGCGGCTAAATCACTTGGTATGTCAAATGTACATATGATGACTAAAATCATTATTCCTCAAGCTATCAAGAATATCTTGCCTGCCTTAGGTAATGAATTCGTTATGATGATCAAGGAAACATCTTTGGCAAGTACATTCTATATTGGAGAATTAATGACTGTTAACAGTGTTATTAAATCGGCTACTTATAAATCCATTGAACCATTAGTAATTGTTGGTTTGATCTACTTTATTGTTACATATTCATTATCAAAATTAATTAAATATATGGAAGGGAAGTTGAGTGTCAGTGACTAAGGAACTAATTGTTGTAAAAGACTTACATAAAAATTTTGGAGATCTTGAAGTATTAAAAGGAATTGATCAAACAATCCATCAAGGAGAAGTTGTTAGTATTATTGGACCTAGTGGTTCAGGAAAATCTACTTTCTTACGTTGTCTTAACTTATTAGAAAAACCATCTAGTGGACAAATTATTTTCGAAGGTATAGATATTGCAGCTGAAAATGTTGATATTGATACACATCGTAAAAAGATTGGAATGATCTTCCAACACTTTAATGTATTTCCACATTTAACAGTTTTAGAAAATATTACCATCACACCAATTCTAGAACTTAAAACACCAAAGGCCCAAGCTGAAAAAGAAGCAATTGAATTGCTTAAAAAAGTAGGCTTGGAAGATAAGAAGGATGAATATCCAAGAAAATTATCTGGTGGACAAAAACAGCGTCTAGCTATTGTTCGTGCTCTAGCTATGCATCCAGATGTAATTTTATGTGACGAACCAACAAGTGCATTAGATCCAGAAATGGTAAAAGGTGTACTAGAAGTCATTAAAGAATTGGCAGATCAAGGAATGACAATTGTGATCGTAACACACGAAATGGGATTTGCTCGTGAAACAAGTGATCGCGTATTATTTATGGATGAAGGTATTATTCAAGAACAAGGAACTCCAGAAGATATCTTTGAACATCCACAAAATCCAAGAACCATCAAATTTTTATCGCAAGTACTATAAGCTTGGGCACATGCTCAAGCTTTTCTGTACGACAGGCAGTCGTGCTTATAGTTGATAATCAATCACCGATTATCAACTGTTTTATTTTAGAGACAATAAAGTACAAGATACTCGTAACACTATACAAAAGTCATTGAAGTAAAACAGTCCCAACAAGGTTGAAATATTTTGTCTACTAAGGATATAGCCAAGTAGTAAGCCATACTCAATGCATTCTCGTGAGGGAGTGTGTGAAGGGAGTTAAAGCGAGAACTCAGGCACCAATCTATCAATGTACATGTGGCGTTCAGTATTGATGATGCTGCGGAAAAAAGCAGAAATCCTATGAATAGATACCAATGACTATATCGATATCTGTTAATACTGGATGTGAAAGCAGGAAGCATGAGTTCAAGGGAAGGCACAGATGATCCTGTGAGGTCTCCGTATTTAATGGACTACCATCTATAAGCGTAGCGAAGTGACGGATAGTGTACGGAGAAGTCAGAGTTACTAATAGTAGCGAAGAAGTTATAGAAATATAATGGAGCGAAGTGGTAACACCTTGTGAGCTTTGAGTAGATGTAGTTGTGTAAGTGCAAATTTTAAGAATATTCGTATTAACCTTAAAAGATATTACATGACAGTGGAAAGGAGATAAGAAAAGACATTATGAATGAACCATTAAAATTCAAATTATTTAGTGTGTATGGAAAAATACTACACAAAGATGTTCTTACAGAAGCTTTTCGTAAAGTGAAGAAGAACAAGGGATGTGCCGGTATTGATAAAGTCAGTATCAAAGTGTTTGAGGAAAATTTAGATGAAAACATAGAGTTGATTTTGAATGAACTTCGAACAAAGACCCCGAAGGGCCAATGTCATTAAGTTAAGAAATGACGGTTTTGAGGGGAACACAAAAAATGTGCT
>ERZ827478.172-NODE-172-length-74839-cov-14.517838_pt1 | contig 74839 bp, 69 predicted proteins | sample MGYA00519705_ERZ827478 | MGnify/ENA primary metagenome ERZ827478 (study PRJEB31778, sample SAMEA3449318) | human gut metagenome | biome: human gut; feature: human-associated habitat; material: faeces | place: United Kingdom | collected 2010/2012 ...
TGTAGATAATTTAAATATACCAGAAGGAGCTACAGTAGTAGATGTATCTAAGAATAGTGATAATACAATAAAGATGTGGTATAACGAAGCAGATGCAAATGGTAACTATGATATAACTATAGGTAGTAATAATACTATATATGCTAATCTATCGTCATTAGGATTATTTAGTAATCTAATTAATGTTACATCAATAGATCTATCTAATATGGATACATCAGGAGTGATTAATATGTCTAATATGTTCTCAGATAATACATCTTTAACTAATATTACTTTTGGTGATAATTTTAATACAGCTAATGTAATTAATATGAGTGGTATGTTTAGAAATTGTACCATTTTAAAAACAATAGATTTGAGCAGTTTTGACACAAGTAATGCAACATTAATGGGTAGTATGTTTATGAATTGTCAAGGCTTGCAGAACTTAGACTTAAAAAGTTTTAACACAAGTAATGTAACAAATATGTTGTATATGTTTTATAATTGCAGCTCACTTACTAGTTTAGATTTATCGAGTTTTAATACAAGTAATGTGGAAAGAATGGATGCAATGTTTTATAATTGCAGCTCACTTATTAGTTTAGATTTATCTAACTTTGATACCAGTAAAATAACAGACATGACTTATATGTTTAATAGATGTAAATCTCTTACAAGTATTAATTTATCAAGTTTTGATACTAGCAACGTTTCTTCTTTATACGATGCATTTGCCGGGTTAACTTCTCTTAAAGTATTAGATTTATCAAGCTTTGATACTTCGAAAGTTACTAATATGGGAAGAATGTTTTTAAATTCTAATAATTTAGTTACGATATATGTATCTGATTTATGGAATATAAGTAATGTAACAGCCGCTTCACGTATGTTTGAAGGTTGTACTTCTTTAAAGGGAGCAGTACCATATGATAGTAGTAAGACTGATGCTAGCATGGCTAATTATACTAATGGGTATTTGACTAAGAAGTTATAAAAAAACACATGGGTATGTGTTTTAACCTAAGGCTATATCTAATATCATCATGATTGTGAAGCCTATTATTGTGAAGAGAGACATTAAGTCTTTCTTTTTGTTTGTTTGGGATTCTGGTATTAGTTCTTCTACTACGACATAGATCATTGCGCCTGCGGCGAATGATAGTAGAAATGGTAATAGGATTCTTATTTTTAATACTAAGAGTGCTCCTAATACTCCTGATATTGGTTCTACTAAACCACTTAATTGCCCATAAAAGAAGGCTTTTTTTCTACTTATTCCTTCTCGTCTTAATGGGACTGATACTGCTGTTCCTTCTGGGAAGTTTTGGATTCCTATGCCTAATGCTATTAGCATGGCTGATGTTAATGTTGCACCTTCTAAGGAATATGCGATGGAACCAAAGGCTACGCCTACGGCTAAGCCTTCTGGGATATTATGTAATGTTATGGAAAATATTAGCATTAGACATCTTTTGAAACTATTTCTTTCTTTTTCTTCTTTTTTGTTTATTCTTTTATCGAAGTGATTAAATAGTTTATCTCCTATAAATAATAGTAATCCTCCTGCTATGAATCCTATAAAGGTTATTAACCATGGTATCATTTTTAGATTTATGGCCATTTCTGTGGCGGGATTTAAGAGTGAGAAGAATGATGCTGCTATCATTACTCCGGCAGCTATGGCCAACATGGCATCCATTATGTTTTTTTTGACGTTTTTGAAGAAGAAGACTAAAGAGGCTCCTAATAGGGTTACACTATAAGTAAATATTGTAGCAAATAGAGCTAATAATATGGGACTTAAGTCTTTTAAGTTATTTATCATGTTATCTACCTCATTATTAGGTTATGTTATTATTTATATGGTGTATAGGCTAATGACTAAAAGATATTTTTATAAGGTTATATTGATTAATATAGTTTTTATGATATAATATATTATGTAAGGTGATGAAATATGGAAGATGAAATGGTTATGATTACTAAGAAACCAGGAATAAAGAATTGTGTTAGAATTAATGGCACTTCAGATATTCCTGATTTCTTAAAAGATGTTGTTAGTGTTCAAGGAGAAGAATTAGTACTTGATTGTCTTGAGGGAAAAGAAAAATGTCCTCTTGGCTCAGTTATTGCTTTTGAAAAATTAGATAATGGTAAAATGAATGTATGGAATAAGGCTAATTGGAAGGAAACGACAAAGGAGGTCAATGGTGTTTTTTATGAATTACCTAAACCTAATATTGCAATAAGAGTTGGTGATACGATTCCTTTTGAGGTTACTAATGGTCTTGGAAATAGATTTAGTGTTTTACCTAATGGGGAATTTCAAATTGATGCTGGATGGGGCCTTGTCAAATGCGCTCCTAATAATGGATATATTGTTGTTTATGGTAAAAATGAGGATGGAAGTTTAGATGCTAATTTTTTGACAAAGGGTACTCCTTCTTTTGATCAGTATTATGTTTTGGATAAGAATGGTAATATTATTCAGTCTTTAGAAGAATATGATAATCAATTTAATCAGAGTAAACATTCTGGTAAAAGAATGTAAAAATAATAACCTCTAATAGTCTAGAGGTTATTATTATTTTAGAGATTATTTAGGTAATCTCTTTATGTAAACAGTAGTTTTATTGCTACTGTATTATTATTATATTTGTTTTTTTGTTTTTTATACTTTTTTTGATAAATATTGTTATGGATATTATGGTATATATTATTAATTGTATTATTAGTATATATGGATATATGTTATCTAGGTAGTGGTTGAAATTGGTATTGTTTTTAAATATTTTGGTTGATATTAATATTATGGTTATTATTAGTATTAGATTTAAAAGGGGATTGTTTTTTTTATTTATGTTTTCTTTTATGTTATAGATGTATATGGTTAATGATATAAATGAACTTAGTATCCATTGTAATGATAAGAAGTTTTCTATTCTATCTATGAAACTGAATATTGATATTTTTTTTAGGGTTATATATACTGGGTATTGATATATTTTTATTAGATATCTTCCTAGACATGAACTTGATATTATGCATATAAGGAATATTATTAGGCTTGTTATTATATATGTTATTAGGAGGTATTTTGTTGTTTTTTTGTTGTTTTCTATTATACTTTTGGGAATTATTAGGAAGCTATATGCTGGAGAGGTTAATAATAGGGTATATACTAAGGCTGCTAAAAAGGGGGGCTTGATGCCATTTTCTAATATTGGTTTTAGGTTATCGGGTTTTATTTCTGGGATTATTCCTATTATTCCTAGAATTAGTAAGGATAGTATTATTATTGTATATATTATACTTATTTTGGATATGGTTGTTATTCCTTTGCTTACTGTGTGATAGATTGTTATTCCTAATATTAGTGTTACTAAGGTTATTGATGTATTTGTTAGGTATTGGGATATGATGAAATTACTGGTATTGAATAGCATTGTTAGTGTTAATATTATATATATTATGGTTAGGATAATATTTATTATTGTTCCTAATGTTTTTCCATATATTATTTTTGTTTTTATATGTATTGGTTTATCTATTTCGTAATTGAATATATATATTAGTATTAGTATAGGTATTATACCTATAATTGTACCTATTATTATACTTATATAGGCGTCTATGCCTGTTATTTTTATGGTTATATATGGGGCTATTCCTAAACTACAGGAGAATAATTGGAGAAATAGAATACTTGATATGTCTAGATTATTTATTTTTTCTTTCATATTCTATTCCTCCTAGGGTATTGCCTTTTTCATATAATTTTATATTCGATTTTACTTCTAGTTTTATATTTGGGTATATATCTTCATACCAGTTATTACATTTTTCTTTAAAATATTTATGGTCTGTATGATAGTATAATTGTCTGAAACCAAAGATATCGGTATTATAGTTTTCTTTGATGTTATTAAAGGTGTTTATTATTTCTTTTTCTAATTCTTTATTGAAGTGTTGGTTTAGTTTTTCTACTTCTTTTTTATTTTTTATGTCTATATTTGTTTGTACTTCTTTTGTTTTGGAATATCCGGATAGTTCTATTTTTATTTTGTTATTTTTTATGTCTACTTCTTTTTTTGTTTTTATTTGATTTGGTTCGAAGACGACATAGCCGTTTTTATATGGATATTTTAGGATTGTTTCTTTTATATTTCCATTTATTATATTTTGTATTTTTGATTCTTCTATGGATAGGTATCCTAGTATTTTATTATCTTTTGTAATAGCGGTTGTTCCTATTTTTACAGTGGCTTTGGGGGATGATGTGGTTATGTTTTCTTTTTCGTCTCCTATTTCTTCATTGCCATATAATGTCATTGATGGTAGTGTTACTTCTAAATATGGATCTATATACATATTTAATAATTCGTTTATTGTTACTTCGTATGTTAATCCTAGTACTTGGCTTTGTAATTCTAATGATTCTAGGATATTTGATGATGAGAAGTTTGTTAAGAGGGTTTGTAAGGATATTCCTTCGATACTTTTATCTGTTTTGGCTATTATTATTTTTATTTCGGTTCTTGTTTCGGGATCTCTTGTGAAGTATTCTAAGAATTCTTTTAGATGATTATTTACTATTTCTTCACTTAATACGATTATTTCTAAATGTGCTGCGTATAGTTGCCTTGGTGATTCTAATACGATATTACGAAAGGCTTCTTGAAGAGATGGGGCGCTATTTTTGAAGGTGATGAATGGGGAGTTATTAGCGCTTGAGGCGTCTTGTTGTTTGATTGGATTTACTACTTCTGCTATTATGTTATAGTTGTTATTTTGATAGTCGATACTAACAGCGGTTGTTATTCCTAATTTGTTTAGTTCCCTATAGTTACAGCCGGTTAATAGGGGGAGTAATATAATTAAATATTTAATTTTTTTCATTTTTGACCTCTCTTATGATATTTTTTGTTAGATATTTATCTCTTTTGTTTCTTTTTGATAATGGGAATTTTATGATACTGTTTTTTATTTCTTCTGATAATGGGGTGAATGGTAACATATATGATTTACCAAATGTATTTATGCTACATATATTTGTTGTAAATATTATGAATACCATAAATATTCCAAATATTCCTATGGTTGTACCTCCTATCATGAATAGTAATCGATACCATTTTATGGCGTTTGTTAATTCTGGTTCGGTTATGATTAATGCACTTATAGCGGTTATGGCTACTACTATTATCATAATTGGGGAGACTATTCCGGCATTTACGGCAGCTTCTCCTAATATTAATGCTCCTACTATGGATAGGGCTGAATTGGATATGTTTGGGATTCGGTAGTCACTTTCTCTTAGTATTTCAAATGATATGAACATTAATAGGGCTTCAAAAAAGGCGGGAAATGGTACGGTACTTCTTTGGGAGGCGAAACTTGTTAGTAGTTCTAATGGTATCATTTCTTGATTGAAGGTTGTTAGGGCTATATATATTCCTGGGGTTAGTATTGTTATAAAGAATGCTAGGTATCTTAGTATTCTTGTTAGGGTGTTATTTATGTATTTGGAATCTTTATCATCTTGTGATAGAAAGAAATCGTTTAGAAAAGCGGGCATTATTATGGCAAATGGGTTATTGTCTACTAGTAATACTGTTTTGCCTTTTAATAGGGAATTTACTACTTTGTCTGGTCTTTCTGTTGTTATGGTGGTTGGGAATATTGTTTTTGTTTCGTCTTCTATTAGATATTTTAGTGTTCCTGAATCTATTACACTATCTATTTCGATGTTATTTAATTTTTTTATTATGTTGTTTTTTATGGTTGTATCTGTTATACCATCTATGGTAAGGATACTTATTTTGTTTTTGGAATATTTTCCTAATTCTATATCATGATTCCATAATTTATTTGATTTTATTCTTCTTTTTATTAATCCCATATTGGTTTCTATGTTTTCGGTAAATGAATCCATTGGTCCACGGATTGTTGTTTCGGTCATTGGTTTTTCTATACTTCTGGTTAGATTTTTTTTAACTTCTAGGGCTAATGAATAATCATTTTCTATTAGTAATATGGCAAAGCCATTATTTAGATATTTATTTATATCTTTATAGTTTTTTATTTCTTTTATTTTGATGTTTGTTATGTTATTTTTTATTACATCATATAGTAAGTCTTGATTATTATATATTTTATCTATGTGATCTAGACTTCTGTAGATAAAATTGGACATTTTATCTTGATCGGTTAGGGATTCGTTATAGATTATATTTATTTTGGTGTTATTTATATATTTTTCTCTATATATTATATATGAACTATTATTAGTTTCTTCTTTTAATTTATTAATTATTTTGTTATTCATATTGCACCTCGTTATTATTATGATATTTATGATTGGTTTTAATACTATTTTTGGTAATAAAAATGGTAATCTAGTGTTAAATTACTTTATATTAATTGACAAAAAATATAAAAAAAATTATAATTATAATAGAGGTGGTTTGTGTGAACTATACAAATAGAGAAGTAGTTAAAAGATTAAAACAATATGATATGTTTTTGAGTAGTTTGAATTTGACTACTGATAGTCTACAGAAAGAAAGAATATGTGATCAATTAGATAAGATAGAGAAACAGATATTACTTGATACTAACACTGAGTATGAAGAGGAATATATTGCTTTATCTAGTAAGGAATCTAAATTATTAGATGAAGAGAAGGATAGGTTAAGAGATCTTATTTCTTTAATAGAGGGTAGACGTGAATATTTGAATCAAAGAAAAGAAAGACATAGGGATATAACTGGTTCTCTTGTTGAACTTACTACTTTTCTTGGTGAAGATAAACTTACCTTTTATAAAAGAAAATTAAAGATTATTGAAAAATATGAGGATAATAAGGCTTTAAAGGAGTCTCTTATTAGTGATATGAAGAGTCTTGATATTAAGATTAGTGAGGCTTCTCGTAATGTTAAGGCTAATATGCGTTTAAATGATATGCTTGAGAGTAAGATGATTGCATTGATTAGTAAATCTCTTGATAAGCTTAATCTTTATAATTTGATGGATAAGAAGGATGATATTTTTAATAAATATAGTTCACTTTCTTATGCTAAGGATATGGCTAAAGATAATCTAGATAGTTCTATAGAACTAAAAGATGATGATATGAAGCTTGAATGTGAAAAGATGCTATCAGATATTACTAAAGAATATGATGTATATGATAAAGAAGTTAATATTATTAAATTGATTGAGATATATGATAAGCCTACTAGTGGATATGAAGAGTTACTTAAGAAGAGAGAAGATATTAATGATATACTTAGAAATATTTCTGGTACTGAGCTTTATAGTCTTATTAATGATGAATTATCTAAGGGATATAATACTATTAAACTAGAAAAACAAGATATTAAGAATTATGATGATCTTAGAAGTGAGAGAGAAAAGAAGAATAAACGTCTTTATGAAATAGATGAAGAAAATAACTCTAAAGAATTTAAAGAATTACTTGAGGATTTGATTAAGAGTGAGAATAAGTTTAGAGAAGAAAGAATTAGACTTGCTAGAAATCAAGAGAGTAAGGAAAGAGAAAAGAAATTACAAGAGGAGCAAAAGATAGAGGCTTCTAGGGTTAGAAGACAAAAGCTTATTGAAGAGGCTAGACTTAAAGAACAATTAGAGAGAACGGAAAAATTAAAGGAATTACAAAAGAAGACGGTTATTAATCCTAAGAAAGAGGAACTATTTGAAAAGGTACAAGAAGAACTTGAGGAGAAAGTAAAGAAAGAGCAGGCTAATTTTATTAAGGATGAAAAGATAAAGAATCCTTTAGAAAATAAATCTTTGGATGATATGCTTAAATATGAAGATACTTTTGATACTAATGAGTTATTTGAAAATACTAAGATTGTTCCTAATAAGGTTAATAATGATATGGAATCTTCTTTATTTAAGGAAGCTTCAGAAGCTCCTATGAATGAGAAAGAAGATAAGAAAGATGATACTCCTATATGGGAACCTATTGATATTCCTACTGATAATAGTAAAGCGGATGATTTGTTTAAAGATGTTAATGAGAATGTTTCTTTAGAGGTCCCTGCTGAAAAAGAAGAAGTAAAGAAAGAGATTCCAAAAGAAGAAATAGAAAAGAAAGATAATAGTACTTCTATATTTCCTGAATCTCCTATGAAAGATAAAACTAAAGATAATTCTATTTATGATATTTTAGAAAATAATCAAAATATTATTTGGAAGACTACAGAAAGTAAAAAGTCTTTGAATGAAATACCTGTTATTGAAAATAAGAATAAAAATAGTTCTGGATTTCCAGAATTAGGTAGTAAGGAAGGTGAGGTATTATGGAAGGAAACTCTTTAAATTCTTTTGAAAATCTTTGTAAGATTTTTGAAACTAGAATAAAACTTGATAAAGAGAAGAATATTGAAACACCACCTGATGTACTTATTAATTATGAAAAGTATTCTAAGAAGATAGATTCTATCTATAATAGTAAGTTTGAAAAAGAAATTAAACCTTTGATTGTTCCTGCTGTTACTATTGAGAAAGAGGAGGAAAGACTTGGTAAGCTTATTAGTTTACTTAAGAGTAGATTAGAGAAGAGAGAAGAGTTAGAAAATAGGTTTTATTTAACTACTGGTAGATATATTAAGGGATTACAACTTGTTGTATCTGAAAGTGAGTTTGAAGATAAGAAGAATAGATTGGAAACTATTACTAAATATTTAGATACTCGTAATGAAATTAATACGGTTAATGAATCTATTTCTGAACTTAAGGATAAACTTAGTGATGAAGTGGCTAAACAAGATGAGTATATTAAAAAGAATAAGATCATGGAAGATGAACTATATAATACTTTTAAAGATGTTATTAGTAATGATGATTATTTGAGTAAATTAAATGAAGATGATATTGATACTGAGATTGCTATGGTTATTGATAAAGTAAAAGATAATAAGGAAACTTTAGATGTAACTAAAGATAGTGTTAATAGTTTGATGATAAGTGGAGATAATGATGATTATGCTTCTTATATTGAAGATGCTGAAAGAAGTTATTTTACTTGGAAGAATAGGGAACTTTTATTAAAGATATATTCTCTTGTTGTTAAATTTGAAGATAATTATAATGATTTATTTGAAAAAAGAGATAAAATAAATAAGATAGTAAGAAATAGAAGAAGTATTAAAGATAATTTGACTATTGAAGTTACTGATAATTTTAGTTCTTTTGAAGATGTTTTAAAAGACCAATTAGATGTTCTTAAGAATGAGAAAGAAGTTTTAGAGAATGTATCTAATTATACTAATAGAATTAGTTTTAAAGAGGAAAGATTAAGTGAATTAGAAGAAGCTAATAATTCTGTAGAAATTCTTTCGATATTGAGAGAGTATGGATTAATTGATACTTATGATAATAAAGAGGAATTAGAAGAAGTTCCATTGGAAACTCCTGAATTAGAAGAAGATGCTAAAGAAGAAGAAGAAATCTTTGTTAAAGAAATTAATCCTTATCGTATAGTTGATGTTATTGATTATCCTAAATCTTTAAATATTGGTTTAGCTAGACTTAAGGGTGAGAGTGTTAGAGAGAAGGTTAATAAGAAGTTAAATCCTACTATTAAGGCTCCTACTTTTGATGATATTACTAATGAAATAGATAATAGTAAAGAAGAAGATAAGGCTATTGATACTTCTAATAATGATTTAGTTGATGATAAGAAATTAGATAATGAAGGTGTTAAGGAAGATATTGTTACTCCTACTTGGGATATTCCTAAGAAAGAAGAGGTTGTTACTCCTACTTGGGAGGTTCCTAAGAAAGAGGATATTATTAAAAAGGATGATACTGATATTAAGGTAATTAATGATGATAATATTCCTGTATGGGGTAGTAATATTAATACAAATATTAATACAAATATTAATACAGTAGAAGAAGTTAATACTTCTAATGGTAGTGTTCCTATATGGAATAATACTTTAGATAATAATAGTAATTCTACTGATACAAAGATTCTTGATAATAAGGAAGATAATGCTTTCTGGGTACCTGTATCTGATTCTAAATTGGATGCTAATGTTTTTCCTAGTATTGATATTCCTGTAAATAATGGATTTAATTGTTCTAAAGATAATTTTGGGTTCCCGGATATTAATAATTAGAGGTGATATGATGAAAGTTGATGTTAATAAGGTAATTATACTTGAAAATAAGGAAGAGTATGTAGTACTTGATAAAGTTAATTGTGAAGATATAGATTATTATTATATAGCTAAAATTAATGATACTAAAACTGATATTGAAAATAATTATAAACTTGTTAGAATTACTACTAATAATGATGGTGATAGTATTATTGAGGAAGTTACTGGGGAAGATAGTTTAAGAAAAATATTGCCTTTATTTGAGAAAACTTATTAAATATTAAAGATGACTTTGGTCATCTTTTTCTATTTCCTTTGTTTATAATATATTGTCTTCAAAAAGGCGAACACTTAGTCGTTAACAAGTTGTTAAAAAAAGTTAAAAAATTCAATTTAAGAAACATTGTAATTCTTTAAAATACTGAAAAAAGTAAAAATAATTTACATTTGTAATATACTTAAAATTTCTATAATCCCTTTAAATATAAGGAAATATTGGCTATAATATACAAAAGAATAAAATATTAAAAAAACTATTTTTTTAAAAAAGTATATTTTTACTTTACTTAAAAATTGAAAAAATGTAAAAAAATAAAAAAGCAAACAGAAACTATTGACATGGGTGTAGTGATGCTATATAATTAGATTGTAAAATAAATGTTGGAGGAAGTAAAATGATTGAAACAGAAGAAAAATTAGAAAACCTTGAAGTGGTTAAAAGAAATGGTAAGAAAGTAGAATTTGATGGTACTAAAGTTGCTTTGGCCATTAAGAAAGGGTTTGATAGTGTAACAGCAGAAGATGCTGAAGAAAAGAAGTATACTTCTAAAGATATTCAAAAGATATATCAAGCTGTTATTAAGAAAATAGCTAAGGAATATTTACCTAATGGTAAGATTAAGATTGAAGAAGTTCAAGATTTGATTGAAGATATGCTTAAGAAATATAATTATGATGATGTATATGAGAATTTTTCTGAATATAGAAAGAGAAGAGCTGCTGCTAGAGAAGCTTTTAGAGATGATAAGAATATGGCTAAGCTTCAGAAGAAGATTGAGGGCTTAGGGCTTAAATCTGCTAATGAAGAGGATTCTAAGAGAGAGAATGCTAATATTGATGGTAATTCTGCTATGGGAACTATGCTTCAGTTTGGTAGTACTATATCAAGAGCTTTTACTGAAACTTATTTGATGAAGAAGAAGTTTGCTGAGGCCCATGATAATGGTGATATTCATATTCATGATATGGATTTTGAGGCTATGGGTACTACTACTTGTATGCAGATTGATTTAAATAAATTATTTAAAAATGGTTTTTCAACAGGACATGGTCATCTTAGGGAACCTAAAGATATTATGAGTTATAGTGCACTTGCTGCTATTGCTATTCAATCTGATCAGAATGATCAGCATGGTGGTCAATCTATACCGGCTTTTGATTTTTATATGGCTCCTGGTGTACTTAAGACTTTTAAAAGACAATATAAACAAGCTGTATATGAATTATTAGACTTTACTGATTTTATTAGCTTTGTTAATATGGATAAGGTTGAAAAAGAAATTGATAAATTAAATAGTATTAATGTTGATGTTAGTTGTTTTGAACCTATATATAAAGATAGCCATGAAGTTAAGAGAATTTTTGAGAAGGCTTATGAGACTGCTTATAAGAAAACTAATAGAATGACTTATCAGGCTATGGAAGCTTTTATTCATAATTTGAATACTATGCATTCTAGAGCGGGAGCTCAGGTACCATTTTCTTCTATTAACTTTGGTACTGATACTTCTCCTGAAGGTAGAATGGTTATTAAGAATTTCTTATTATCGGTAGATGCTGGTCTTGGTAAAAATGAAACTCCAATATTTCCAATATCTATATTTAAGTTAAGAAAAGGTGTTAATTATGAAACTGATGATCCTAACTATGATTTATTTAAATTAGCATGTAAGGTATCTTCAAAAAGATTGTTCCCTAACTTCTCATTTATGGATTCTTCGTTTAATAAACCTTATTTTAAGGGAGATTATAATACTGAAGTTGGTTATATGGGATGTAGAACTAGGGTAATTGGTAATGTTGTAGATGAAGATAAGGCTGTTACTCCTGGTAGAGGTAATTTATCTTTTACTTCGATTAATTTGCCTAGACTTGGTATTAAGCATGGTATTGTTAGAAATGATGAAACTGATTTGGATGGCTTTTATAAGGAACTTGGAGAACTTATGGATTTGGTTAAAGATCAGTTACTTGAAAGATTTGAAATTCAATGTAATAAGAGACTTTATAATTTTCCATTTTTACTTGGTCAGGGTGTTTGGATTGATTCGGATAAACTTAAACCTAATGATAGATTAAGAAAGGTATTGAAACATGGTACTTTATCTATTGGTTTTATTGGTCTTGCTGAATGTCTTAAGGCTTTGATAGGTAAACATCATGGTGAGAGTGATGATGCTCAAAAACTTGGACTTGAAATTATTGAGTTTATGAGAAAGAGATGCGATGAGTATTCTGCTGAATATCATTTAAACTTTACTTTACTTGCTACTCCTGCGGAAGGTTTATCTGGTAGATTTGTTAATATTGATAAGGCTATATATGGTAAGATTAAGGGTGTTACTGATAGAGAGTATTATACTAATTCTTTCCATGTTCCAGTATATTATAATATTTCAATAGTTAATAAGATTAAGAAAGAGGGTCCTTATCATAAATATACTAATGCTGGTCATATTAGTTATATTGAGTTAGATGGTGATACTACTAATAACTTAGAGGCATTTGAAAAGATTATTAGATTAATGTATGAAAATGATATGGGATATGCTGCTATTAATCATCCAGTAGATAGAGATCCTGTATGCGGTTATATTGGTGTTATTGGTGATGTTTGTCCTGGATGTGGTAGGAAGGCTTATGAAGGTGTTCCTATTGAAAAAGTAAATGAATTTAAAAATAGTTGTAATTGTTAGAAAGGAAGTAATTAAAATGAAAGAAGAAAAACAAGAAAAATTAGTTGGTGAGGGTGTAGGTTTTGATAGAATCAGAAGGATTACTGGTTATTTGGTTGGTACTGTAGATAGATTTAATAACGGTAAGAGAGCTGAAGAAAGAGATAGAGTAAAACATAGTACTGAAGGATTATTAGATAAAAAGGCTGCTTAGTGGAAATTAGACTTGCTTCGCCAGTATTACAATCTGATAGTATTGTAGATGGGGAAGGTATAAGAGCGGTGTTATGGACCCAGGGTTGCTTACATAAGTGCCCTGGGTGTCATAATCCTCAAACGCATTCTTTTGATGATGGCTTTTTGGTAGATATCCGTGAAATAGAGGATCAAATAGATGAGCTTGAAGGGCAAGATGGTATTACTTTTTCTGGTGGAGATCCTTTATATCAGGTTGATGCTTGTTTAGAACTTGCTAAATATATTAAAGCTAAAAAAATGAATATTTGGTGCTATACTGGTTTTACTTTTGAGAGTCTTATGGTTTTGGCTAAGGATAATCCTAAAATAATTGAATTTTTAAAAACTATTGATGTATTAATAGATGGTCCTTTTGTTCTTGAAAAGAAGAGTTATGATTGTATTTTTAGGGGATCTACTAATCAGAGAATTATTGATAGTAAGAATAGTGTTAAGAATAAAAAGGTTGTTTTAGTAGATAAGTATTATAATACTAATAATAAAAAGAAAAATACTAGGGATCGTATATATGTATGATTCTTTTTATTTTTATATTTTATAGTAGATTTTATTTGAGAAATCTGATAAAATAGATAAGTAGGATGTGAATGTATGTATTTAAAGGAGTTAAGAGCATATGGTTTTAAATCATTTGCTGATAAAACAAGAGTTGAGTTTTGTAAGAATGTTAATGGTATTGTTGGACCTAATGGTTCTGGTAAATCTAATATTGTAGATGCTGTTAGATGGGTATTAGGAGAACAATCTATGAAGTCTTTAAGGGGTGATTCTTCACTTGATGTTATTTTTTCTGGTAGTGAGAGTAGAAAACCTCTTAATAGTGCTTCGGTATCTTTGATATTTGATAATACAGATAAGACATTGCCTATTGATTTTGATGAGGTTTCTATTAAGAGAATGGCTTTTCGTACAGGTGAAAATGAGTATTATATTAATAATGAAAGGGTAAGACTTAAGGATATTATTGAGTTATTATCTGATTCTGGTACTGCTAAAGAGAGTTTTAATATTATTAGTCAGGGTAAGATAGATGAAATACTTTCTAATAAACCTGAAGATAGAAGGATAATATTTGAAGAGGCTGCTGGGGTACTTAAGTATAAAAGAAGAAAGGAAGAAGCTTTAAGAAAACTTGATAGAACTAATCAGAATTTGAATCGTGTTAATGATATTATTTTAGAACTTGAAGGTAATGTAGTACCTTTAGAAGAAGCTTCAAAGAGAGCTATTAGATATAAAGATATTAAAGATAAGTTATCTAATATAGAGGTTGCTTCTATTGCTAAAATGATTAGTGATTTGAATTTTGAATATAAAGAAGATAAAGAAAAGATTGAGTTATTAGAAGATGAAATTGCTAAGGTTAGTACTAATAATAGTAATTATGATATTGATATTCTTAAATATAAAGATAAACTTAGAAATATAAGGGAAGATATTTCTTCTAAACAGAGTACTTTAATTGATCTTACTAAGAATGAAGAGAAGATTACTTCTTCTATTAAATTATTACAAGAGAGAAATAAGTATAAGGAAGAGTCTTCTAAAATTGCTAATAATATTATTTCTTTGAAAGAGGAGATTATTGATATTAATAATAATTTGAATAATTTTAATAGTGATATTTTGGTTATTAATAAGAAGATAGAGTTATTAAAAGGGGATATTGATAATATTAGTAGTAAGAGTAGTGATTTATTATTTAGGAAGAATAATTATAATAATATGATTATTAAGAATAATAGGGATATTGATAGTTTGAAATATAGAATTCAATATTTGGAAGATAGTATTAATAATAATTCATTGGTTCCTAAACAGATTAAAATGATATTAGATAATCCTAAATTTAATGGTATTCATAATGTTATTGCTTCACTTATTGATACTGATAATAAGTATAATACTGCTATTAGTACTGCTTTAGGGGGACAGGCTTCATATTTAGTAGTTGATACTCCTAATATTGCTAAAGAACTTATTAATTATCTTAAGAGTAATAATCTTGGTAGAGCGACTTTTTATCCGATATCTGTTATTAATGGTCGTTATATTGATAATGGTATTTTAGATAATATTAGATATGAGGATGGATATATTGGTATTGCTAGTGAACTTGTTAAGTATGATAATAGATATAGTAATATTATTTCTAATGTACTTGGTAATACTATTATAGTGGATAATATTGATACTGCTAATAGATTTAGTGCTCTTATTAATAAAAAATATAAAATTGTTACTTTAGATGGTCAAGTCGTTAATGTTGGTGGTTATTTAACTGGTGGTAGTAAGGATAAGTTTAATAATTCTTTATCTATTAGATATGAACTCGATGAAAATAGAAAGAAATGTAATATTATTGAAGATAAGAATAAAGATATTGTTAAGGAACTTAGTGATATTGATAAAGAACTTAATGAGATTAATAATAAATTATATGAATATCAAAATAATAAGATTCAATATGAAACTAAGAAAGAAAATATTTATATAACTATTAATAAACTTAATAAGGATAAAGAAGAAAAAGAAAATGAACTTAGGGATTTGACTAATATTACTTCTAATAATAGTGAAGAAGATAATCTTATTAATGAACTTGCTAAAATTAGGGAGAATATTAGTAGTGTTAATAGTAGTCTTTCTTTATTAAAAGTGGATGAGGATAAGATTAATAATACTATTAATGAGCTTGAGGAAACTTCTAGAAGTAGTAATAGTTATATTGGTAAGAAGCAAAAGGAACTTAATAATTTGAATATTATTGTTAATAGAATTGATGTTAAGTTAGATAATTTGCTTAATGATTTGACTAATGATTATAATATGACTTATGAGTTTGCTATTAATAATTATAAATTAGATATGGATATAGATAGTGCTAATAAGGAGATTAGTAGGCTTAAGAATGATTTGCTTGCTATTGGAGATGTTAATTTGAATGCTCCTAGTGAATATGAAAGGGTTAAAGAGAGATATGATTTTTTGAAATCACAGAAAGAGGATTTAATTACTGCTGAAAATACTTTATATGATATTATTAAAGAGATGGATAGTATTATGAAGAATAAGCTTAGTACTACTTTTGAAGAGGTAAGACGTGAATTTAAGATTGTATATCGTGAGTTATTTAAGGGAGGAAGAGCGGAACTTTCTTTAACTGATCCGGACAATATATTGGAAACTGGGATTGATATTAAGGCGGAGCCTCCTGGTAAGAAACTTCAGAGTATTAGTTTGTTATCTGGTGGAGAGAAGACTTTTACGGCTATATCGTTATTATTTGCTATACTTAATGTTAGACCTGTACCTTTTTGTTTATTTGATGAGGTTGAGGCTGCTTTAGATGATGCTAATGTTGAGGCTTTTGGTAAGTATTTAGATAAGTATAGGGATAATACTCAGTTTATTATTATTACTCATAAAAAGAAGACTATGGAATATGCTGATGTTTTATATGGTATTACAATGCAAGAGTCTGGGGTTAGTAAGATTGTATCTGTAAAATTAGAGGATATTAAGAAATAAAATTTGTTATTTTATTTCTTTTTTAGTAAAATGAATTAATGAAAGAAAAAATAATATAATTGACTTTGTTTGCTATTTGTGTTATATTATTTTCTAATTTTAGAGGGGGGTATTTTATATGATATTTGAAAAGTATGGTATAATATATATAATAGGTGTGATAGGTGAGAAGTATGAATAATATATTAAATTTATATGAACATAATATTGAAGCATTTAATAGGGTACTTAATGCTTATAATAATGGTGAAGATAAAGTGGCTATATTACAGGCTACTGGTACTGGTAAAAGTTATGTAGCTTTAAGATTAGCTTATGAATATAAAGATAAAAAAGTATTATATATATCTCCTTCTGAAGCTATAATAGAGCATATTAAAAATATAATAAATAATAATGGTTTAGATATAAATAGGGATTTTCCTAATTTAAAATTTAGAACATATCAAAGTTTAATAAATTTATCAAGAGAAGAAATAGTTGATTTAGATGTTGATTTACTTATAACAGATGAACTTCATCATCTTGGTGCTCCTGTATGGGGAAATAGAATTAATACTATTGTAGATACTCATCCTAATATGTTATTGTTTGGTATGTCTGCCTATAATGTGAGAGATAGGGGTACTATATATGAAAGAGATATGACTAATCCAGATACTGATGAATTATTTTCTGGTAAGGTAGTAAACTATTATGATTTATGTGATGCTATGATAGATGGGGTACTACCTAAACCTATTTATCGAAGTGCTTATGTAAGATTATATGATTATGAGAAATATCTTGAAGATAAAATAGAAGAAGGAAATTTATCAACGAAAGATTATACGGAATATATGAAGTTATTATTAGATGCTAAAAGGAGAATAATTAATGCTCCGAGTATACCTGATATGGTAAGAAAAAATATTAAAAATGATGGTAAATATATTTATTTTTGTCCTCCGATTACTGAGGAGGATACTAATGATATAGATACAATTATGAATGAAGTTAAACAATGGTTTGAGGGGTATGATGTAGTATTTTATAAAACGACAAGTAAAGATAAAACAAGTGGTAAACTAAATAGAGAGGCTTTTTATAATGATAGAGATCTAGAAGGAAATAGTGTTAAAAAGAAACTTAGAATTATGTTTGCTATTAATCAATATAATGAAGGAGTACATGCTCCAGATGTTGATGGAGTAATACTTGGAAGAGGTACTACTTCAGATATTGTATATTTTGAGCAAATAGGTAGAGCTTTAGCGGTAAAAGGAAAGACAAAGGAAAAGTATGAAGAATATGATTCATTAACTAGAAATGAATTAATAGATATAGCTAAAGGTAATGGTATAGACGTATCTTTAGATATGACAAAAGAAGAAATAATTGATAAACTATTATCGCCAGTAATTATAGATTTAACTAATAATATAGAGTTTATTGAAGAATTAGAAAATAATTTAAAGAATAAGGTAAAAGAGATTCAAAAGAAACAAGGTAAAAGTAATAGAAAGATTAAAATAAGAAATACTGATTTTGATATAAATATAGAAAACAAAGATTTATATGAAATATTAAGATATGTAAGAGATAGAATTAATCCTAATAACTGGGATATGATGTATGAATTAGCAAAGAAATACTATGAACATTATGGCAATTTGAAAATATCACGTAGTTTTAAAACAGTAAATGGTTATGAAATAGACAAAAATGGTTATAATTTGGGAGAATGGATTACTACTCAAAAAACGAATTATAATAAAAGTATTCTTTCTGAAGATAGAATAGAAAAACTTGAAGAAATAGGTATGATATTTGAAAAAGTAAATGATAATACATGGAATATGATGTATGAACTAGCAAAGAAATATTATGAACATTATGGCAATTTGAAAGTACCTCAGAAGTTTAAAACAATAAATGGCTATGAAGTTGATGAAAAAGGTTATAATTTAGGAGCGTGGATTAGTACTCAAAGAACGAGTTATAATAAAAGTACTCTTTCTGAAGATAAAATAAAAAAACTTGAAGAAATAGGTATGATATTTGAAAATGCATATGAAGATGCTTGGAACAAAATGTATGAACTAGCAAAGAAATATTATGAACATTATGGTGATTTAAAAATACCTAATAGGTTTAAAACAGTAAATGGTTATGAAACAAATGGGAATGGTTATAACTTAGGGGGATGGATTAGTTGGCAAAGAGTAAAATATAAAAAAGGTAGTCTTTCAGAAGATAAAATAAAAAAACTTGAAGAAATAGGTATGATGTGGAACATAAGAAAAGATACTGATACAAAGAAAGTATTGTGTGATAAGCATGGTATTGATAGTTCTTTGGTAGAGAATATATCTTATATGGAACTTTTTGCTAAAATTAATTATTTATTGGATAATAATATGGATATTATTATTGATGGTAAACTTAATCCTATATTTTTTATGAGTAATGAGAATATGATGATGAATTATGGTGTTTCTTTAAAAGATATGGTTAATATTTATACTAAGAATAAGAAGGCTAAATAGAGGTGAAATTATATGGAAAATATTGGTGTTGTTAGAGAGATTTTTATACCAAAATGTGATGATGAACTTAGTTCTGAATTGATTGGTTTTAAAGTATATGTATATGATTTGGATAAGGAGATTACTATTACTTTAAAACAAGATGAATATAATGTAGATATTTATAAAGATGATGAGGTTATTGTTATTAAAAATAATGATAGTTATGATATTATGTTATATGATGGTGATATAGATGTTTCTTAGAAGATATTTAGATGATTTTTACTTTGATATGGTTATGAATAATTATGATATTTCTTATTTGGAAAGTATTGATGAGGATAATTTTGAAAAGATATATTGTTTGTTGAAAATGTATAATTTTTATTATATTAATGATATTATTTTGAATTATATAGAGATATTTTCTTTGGATATTGATGATGTTAAGAATGGTATTATTGAACTTAGGAATAAACTTGGTAGTAATTATGTATATATTATTGGTAATGATATGAGATATTTAGATTGTTTACTTAATAATTAATAGTAGTATTTTTTATGTTTTTATGATAAAATGGTTATTGATGAGGTGTTATGTATGAATGATAAACAAAATAAACAGATTACTAGTAGGGATGTAGATTTTGCTAAGTGGTATACTGATGTTGTTAGAGCTGCTAAACTTGCATGTTATTCTAATACTAAGGGGTGTATTGTTATTGAACCTAATGGTTATGCTATATGGGAAAATATGCAAAGCATTATAGATAAGAAGTTTAAGGAAACTGGGCATGTTAATGTGTCTATGCCAATGCTTATTCCTGAATCTCTTCTTAATAAAGAAGGGGAATTAGTAGAGGGATTTGCTCCTGAAGTTGCTTGGGTTACTTATGGTGGTAATAAGAAATTAGATGAGAGGCTATGTATTAGACCTACTTCTGAAACGGTATTTAGTGATTATTATGCTAATAATATTTCTTCTTATCGTGATTTACCTAAATTATATAATCAATGGTGTAGTGTATTAAGATGGGAGAAGGAAACTAGACCTTTTCTTAGAAGTCGTGAGTTTTTATGGCAAGAGGGTCATACTATTCATGAAACTCGTGAAGAAGCTGAAGCTGAAACTTTACAAATGTTAAATATTTATAATGATTTCTTTCATGATTATTTAGCTATTCCTAGTATTGTTGGTAGGAAGACAGAAAAGGAAAAGTTTGCTGGTGCTGAATATACTTATACAGTTGAAGCTCTTATGTATAATGGTATTACTTTGCAGTCCGCTACTAGTCATTTCTTTGGTCAGAAGTTTGCTCGTGCTTATGATATTAAATATACTTCTAGAGATAATAAGATTGATTACCCTTATCAGACTTCTTGGGGTTGTTCTACGAGAATGATAGGAGCTCTTATTATGGTACATTCTGATGATTATGGTCTTGTTTTACCTCCTAAAATTGCTCCTAAAAAGGTTGTTATTATACCTATTGGTAATGATTTGGAAGTTTTATCTTTAGCTAATGATTATTTTGATAAGTTGAAACAAGAGGGTATTGAGGCTTATATTGATAATAGTGAAAAGAGTCCGGGATATAAATTTGCTGAAGCTGAAGTTCAAGGTATTCCAGTACGTATTGAAATTGGTAAGAGGGATTTAGAAAATAATATGGTTACTTTGGTTAGAAGGGATACTAGAGAAAAATTACAAGTATTTACAAATACTGATATTATTCATGATGTTAAATTACTTCTTCTTGATATTCAAAGGGATATGTATGATAGGGCTTTGAGAAGAAGAGAAGAGATGACTTATACTGCTACGGATATGGAAGAGTTTGCTAGTATTATGAATGCTCATCCTGGTTTTGTTAAAGCTATGTGGTGTGGTGATCCTAAATGTGAAGAAAAGATTAAGGAAATAAGAGGTACGAAATCTAGATGTATTCCTTTTAGTGATGAAAAAGTATCAGATAAATGTGTTGTTTGTGGTAAAGAGGCTAAGGATTTAGTTATTTGGGGAATGCAATATTAAGAATATCATAGTTTATACTATGATATTTTTTGTGTCAAATTTTGTTATATAATAGTTAAAAACTTGACTTAATTGTTAACTATTGGTATTATTTATTTAGTATTAATTTTGAAGGGAAGTTTATTATGAAGAAATTAAGTATTATTGTTCCTTGTTTTAATGAGGAAGAGAGTATACCTTATTTTTATGATGAAGTTAAAAAGGTTACTAAGAATATGGATATTAAGTTGGAACTTATTTTTGTTGATGATGGAAGTAGGGATAAGACTTTAGAGGTTATTAAGAGCAAGACTGATGATAAGGAAGTTAAGTATATTTCTTTTTCAAGAAATTTTGGGAAAGAGGCCGCTATGTATGCTGGTCTTAGTATGGCTAGTGGTGATTATGTGACTATTATGGATGTTGATTTACAGGATCCACCTAGTTTATTACCTGAAATGGTTAGATTGATTGAAGAAGAAGGATATGATTGTGTTGCTACTAAGAGTACTAGTAGAAATGGTTATTCTTTCTTAAGAAAGACATTTACTAAATGGTTTTATGATATTATTGGTAAAATGTCTAAAACAGAGATGGTACCTGGTGCTAGAGATTATAGACTTATGACTAGACAAATGGTAGAGGCTGTTTTAAGTATGAAGGAATATAATCGTTATTCGAAAGGTTTATTTAGTTTTGTTGGATTTAAGACTAAATGGATTGAATTTGAAAATAAGGAAAGAGTAGCAGGTACTACTAAATGGAATTTTTGGAAGTTATTTTCTTATGCTTTAGATGGTATTGTAGGATTTAGTACGGCTCCTCTTACTATAGCTGCTTTTATAGGTGTTTTATTCTGCTTGATAGCTTTTATTATGATTATTGTTATTATTGTTAAAACACTTGCTTTTGGTGATCCTACTAGTGGATGGCCTAGTCTTGCTTGTATTATTTTTATGGTAAGTGGTATTCAGCTTTTATGTTTAGGTGTTATTGGTGAATATTTAGCAAAGATGTATTTAGAGGTTAAGCAAAGACCTATATATATTATTAAAGAAAGTAATGTTGATAAGAAATGAAAAAGATAAAAGAATTATATTATAAATATGAAGAGATTATCTCCTATTTAATAGTGGGTGGTTTAACTACGGTAGTTAGTTTGGCTACATATTATTTACTTGTATATACTATTCTTAATCCAAAAGAAGCAGTAGAACTACAAATTGCAAATATTATATCTTGGATTGCTTCGGTTACTTTTGCATATTTTACTAATAGGAAATATGTATTTAAGACTAAAGAGAAAATATCTTTTAAAGAGGGGATTAATTTCTATTTATCTAGAGTAAGTACACTTCTTTTGGATATGCTAATGATGTATATATTTGTTAGTGTTTTGAAATTTGATGATAAGGTTATTAAACTTATTGTTCAGATTATTGTTATAGTACTTAATTATGTATTAAGTAAGTTTATTGTTTTTAAAAAGAAATAGAGGTTTGGTATGAAAAAGAAAGATTATTACAATTATTTGATTTTAACTGGTATTGTCTTTGTTATTTATATGATTTTAACTCATTTTACTAATGTATTTGGTTCAGATACTGATTGGATAAATCAACATACTATAATTCCTGATTATTTTAGACAATTATTTTATAAGACAGGTAATTTGATTCCTAGTTTTTCTTTTAACTATGGTGGTGGACAAAATATATTTAATTTATCTTATTATGGTTTTTTGAGTCCGATTATTTTACCTTCTTATTTATTGCCTTTTGTTAGTATGAAGACTTATATGACAGTAGTTGATTTTATTATTGTAGTATCCTCAGGAATATTATTTTATAAGTGGATTTTATCTAATAAGTATGATAGAAATATTTCTCTTGTTACTTCTGTTATATTTGTTTTATCTGAATCACTTATATTTCAGATGCATAGACATGTTATGTTTGTTAATTATATGCCTTTTTTAATAATGGGACTTATGGGTGTAGATAAGTTATTTAATAATAAGAAGAAGTCTTTACTTATTATATCGATATTTTTAATGATAATGACTAGTTATTATTATAGTGTTGGTGGTATTGTTGTTATTGGTATTTATTATTTATATAGGTATTTTAGTGATGATAGTAAACAGGGTATTAAATTATTCGCTAAGGATTTGGGTAAATTTATATTGTATATTTTAATACCTGTATTAATGGCAGGTGTATTACTTATTCCTACTATGAGTACTCTTTTAAGTGGTAGAGGTAGTAGTGAGAGTGCTATAAAATTAACTTCTTTATTGGTACCAAATTTTAATTTTCATAAGATTTTTTGTGGTAATTATACTATTGGTTTATCTATGTTAGGATTTATATCTTTATTATATTTATTTTATAGTAAGAAGAAAAACAATGTTATTTTGGGAATATTATTAAGTATTGTTTTCTTTATACCAATATTTATGTATATATTAAATGGTGGATTATATTTGAGGGCTAAGTGTTTTATTCCTTTTGCTCCTTTAATTGGGTATTTGATTGCTTTATTTATTAATGATATTATTAATAATAAGATTGATATTAAGAAATTTATTATTTATATATTATTTGTTTGTATATTATTATATTATTTTAATCAAAAACAATATTGTTATTTATACTTAATATTTATTTGTTTAATTCTTATATTATATAATAAGTTTAAATATAAGAATATTATTTATATTTCTTTATGTTTAGGTGCTTTTGGAATATGTTTATATACTAATTTTACTGAGGACTATGTAAGTAAGGATATGTATAATGAAATATTTAATGAAGATATAGAGAATAGTATTAATAATGTTATTTTAAATGATAATGATTATTATAGATCTAATAGTTTGATGAATCCTACTAAAACGGTTAATAAGATATATAATGATAGGTATTATACTACTAATATTTATTCTTCTACTTATAATTATGATTATTTATATTTTGTTAGGGATATATTTAAGAATAATAGGCTTGAATATAATTATTTTATGATTCCTTCTAGTGATAATATATTATTTGATACTTATATGGGCGTTAAGTATTTATATTCTGATTATGATCCAGGACTTGGTTATGAGTCTATTGGTAATAATATGTATATGAATGATGATGTGTTTCCTATGCTATATGCTAGTAATAATATTTTAAATGAAAAGGATTTTGATAGCTATGAATATCCTAATTATTTAGAACTTCTTCTTAATAATGTTATTACTACTAGTAGTAGTAATAATAGTATTATGAATAATAATACTGAGAAGGTTTCTTTGGAATATGATGTTATTAGTAATGATGGGGTAGATGTTACTAAGAATGATGATGGTTATGTTCTTAAAGTAAAAGATAAGGGAACTATAAATATTAAACTTAAAAATAAGTTAGAAAATAAATTATTATTTATTAATTTATATGGTCTTAAGGAAAATAGTTGTAAATATGATAATATTGTTATGTCTATTAATAATATGGATAATTTGTTAACTTGCAGAGGATGGACATATGCTAATAAGAATTATACTTTTAGATATTTGATATCGGATAAGGTAATTGAAGATATTGATATTAAGTTAACTAAGGGTACTTATAATATTAAGAATATTGAAACTTATGTATTAGATTATGATAATGTTACTGGTATTAAAGATAGGTTTGATAAATTTAATATTACTAATTTTGATAATGATACAATAGAGGGTAATATTAATGTTACTAGAGATAATTCTTATTTTGTTACTTCTATTCCATATGATAAAGGATTTACTATTAAGGTAGATAATAAGGTTATTTCTTATGAAAAGGTTGATAAGGCTTTTGTAGGTTTTCCTATTACTAAAGGTAAACATGATATATCTATTGTATATACTGCTCCAGGATTAAAATATGGTTTAATATTTAGTATTACTGGTTTTATTATTTATGGAATAGTTATTATAATGGAACATAAAAAGGGTAAGAAACTATAGATAAAACTATAGTTTTTTCTGTAATATGAAATAATGATTGTTTATATAGCGTAATAAATTGGCAAAAAAGTAAAAAATTACTCTGTAAAACAGCTTAATTTTTAAGCCGTTTTTCTACTAGAGACTTATAGGCTCTAGTAGACCACGGAAGACTTTGGGCTGAAGTGGCAAGATAAGAAAAAATTTTTATTTACAAAGGAATAGTTATTTGTTATAATAGATATTGTATGAAAGGAAGATAATATGGAAATAGCAGTTATTATTATATCAATATTATTAATAGCTATAGTTTTGCTACAAAGTGGCAAAGCTGAAAGTGCTTCACAAATAATTCAAGGTGGATCTTCTGATTTATTTGCTGAGAGAAAAGAGAGAGGTTTTGAGTTATTTATTACTAGAGTTACTTATATTTTAGGAGTACTTTTCTTTGTACTTTGTTTAATAATATCTTTATAGTTAAGACTTAATTTTTTAAGTCTTTTTGTGTATAAAAAGAGGAGGGTTAGTATGAAAGAGATTATATTAGATAAGTTAAGAGATAATACTTCTCTTACTATTATGGAGTTAAATGATTTACTTGGTTTAACTACTATTGATGAATATAAAAGTTTACAAAATACACTTGATGAAATGGTAAGTGAAGGTATTCTTTATTATAGTGATAAGAAAAAGAAATATTTACTTTTAGAAAATAGTCATTTGGTAAAGGGAACTTTATCATTAAATGAAAAGGGATTTGGTTTTATTATTATTAATAAAGATATTAAAGATGTTTATGTTAATGAAAAGAATATTAATGGAGCACAAGATGGTGACTTGGTTTTATTTGAATATTTAAATAAAGATAAAGAGAGACCTGAAGGTAGAATTATTAAAACTATTAAGAGAAATTATGAACCTTTGGTAGGAGAAGTTATATTAGTAGATGGTGAATATTTTGTTAAACCGGATAAAAAGGGAGCTAATATATATATTCCTAGAGATAACTTAAATGGCGCAGTAGAAGGTCATAAAGTAGTGGTTACTCCTTTAAAAGAGGGTAATAGAGTTGGTAAAATTACTAAGATTATTGGTCATAAGAATGATGTTGGTGTAGATATTTTATCTTTTGTTTATGAATATAATTTTAGTCCTTCTTTTCCAGATGAGGTGGTAGAAGAATTAGATGATATTCCTTCTTATTTGACAGAAGAAGAAATTAATAAGGAATTATCTAGTGGTAGAAGAGATTTAAGAAGTGAAGAGATATTTACTATTGATGGATCTGATACTAAGGATATAGATGATGCTATATCATTATCTAAATTAGATGATGGTAAATATAAGTTGGGAGTACATATAGCGGATGTTTCTTATTATGTTAAAGAAGGTACTAAATTAGATGATGAAGCGTATTTTAGAGGTACTAGTGTATATTTAGTTGATAGGGTATTACCTATGCTTCCACATAAATTATCTAATGGTATATGTTCTTTAAATGAAAATGAAGATAGATTTGCATTTTCTTGTGAAATGATTATTGATGATAAGGGAGATATTGGCCACTATGAAATATTTAAGTCTATTATTCGTAGTAGGAAAAAGATGACTTATGAAGAGGTTAATAAGATATTAGAGGAAAATACTACTAGTGAGGATTATAAACCATTTGAAAAGACTTTACTTTTAATGAATGAATTATCTAAGATATTAAGAAAAAAGATGATTCGTCGTGGTTATATTGAATTTGAAAGTACTGAGGCTAAGATTAAAGTTGATGAAAATTGTCATCCTACTCATATTGAATCTAGAGTACAAAGAAGTGGTGAGGAACTTATTGAGAACTTTATGATAGCCGCTAATGAAACGGTGGCATCATCTATTTATTATAAGAATTTGCCTGGTATATATCGTGTTCATGATAAACCTGATGAGAAGAGACTTGGTGAATTTATGAAGTTCTTATCTTTACATGGATATGTTGTTAATGGTAAAAATAAGATAGATAATCCTAAAGATTTACAACATATTCTTAGTCAATTGGAAGAAGTACCAGAAGTAAGAGTACTTCATGATATGGCTATTCGTAGTCAGGCTAAGGCTGTATATTCTGATATTAATATTGGACATTTTGGTCTTGGTAGTAAGTGTTATAGTCATTTTACTTCTCCTATTAGGAGATATCCAGATTTGATTTTACATAGGTTACTTAAGGATTATAATTATAATTATAGTGATAGAATAATAAGTGAAAGAAAAGAGGAATTACCTATAGAATGTGAACATTGTTCAATTAGGGAACAAGAGGCTCAAAATTGTGAAAGAGATGTTGACAAGATGAAGAAGGCTGAATATATGATGGATCATATTGGTGAAGTGTATGATGGTATTATATCAGGAGTACAAGAGTTTGGTTTCTTTGTTGAACTTGAAAATACTATAGAGGGATTAGTTAAAGCTGAAAGTATTAAGGGAGATTATTATGTTTTTGATAATGATTTAATGGCTTTGATTGGTAAAAAGAGTAAGAAGAAATACTCTTTTGGAGATAAGGTTAAAGTAAAAGTTACAAGGGCTGATAAAGATAGATCAGAAATTGACTTTGAAATATATGATGATAAAATAACTAAGTAGGGGGATATTAATGGAAAATAGCATTATAGAATTATTAAGTAATAAAAGAAATAATAATTTAAAGGCTTTGGAAATAGCTAAAATATTAGGAAAAGATAAGGATGATGTATTAGATACTTTAAGAATATTGGGAAAAGAAGGTATTGTATATAAGAATAATGATAGATATATGTTAGTATCTAATACTTCACTTAGAAAGGGTATAATTAAAATTACTTCTAAAAGGGGTATAATTGTTGTATTAGAAGATGGTACAGAGTTAGATGTTGTATATAAAGATAAAGGGAAACTAAAGAATAATGATACTGTTTTAGTAGATTATGGTAGTCATAGGGGTGCTGCTAAGGTAGTTAAGATTATTGATAGGAAATACTATGATTATATAGCTGAAGTAGTAAAAGAAGGTAAGAAGTATATAGCTAGATGTGAAGATAAAGAAGATGTATATTTAAATGATATATATCCACTAGGAACTAAACTACTTATAAGTGGTGAAGATAATACTATTAAAGAGGTATTAGGTCATAAAGATGATACTGGTATGTTAGAAAAAGAAGTACTAGCACTTAATGGTTTTCCTACTAGCTTTAGTGATAAGTATTTAGAAGAGGTAAGTGAGAAAGAGAAAGTATTATCAGAAGATAATATAATGTATGAAAAAAGAAATGGTTTAAAGGATCAAAGAGATATTGTATCTGTTACAATAGATGGTGATGATACTAAGGACTTTGATGATGCTGTCTCCTATTATAATAATACTATTTATGTTCAAATAGCGGATCCTAATAGATATATTGAGGATAAGAGTGCTATGTGGGAAGAGACTTTAAAGAGAGCTATTTCGGTATATTTTCCTGGATGTTGTAATCCTATGATGCATGAGAGTTTATCTAATGGTATATGTTCTTTGGTACCAGGAGAGGATAGATATGCTCTATCTATGGGTATTAAAATAGATAATACTGGTAAAGTAATAAATTATAAGATAAACGAAGCTGTAATAAATAATAGAAAAAGAATGACTTATGGTGATGTTAATAAGTATCTAGAAGATAATATTGTTGTTTCTGGTTATCAGGAATATACTTCTTTATTAGATAATTTATATATGTCCGCTATGAAGGTAAAAAAGAGAATGTTAGAAGATGGTTTCTTAGAGTTTTCTTCTGATGAGGTTAAGTTTTTAATTGAGAATAATACAATTATTAATATTAAGGAAAGAAGACAAGGTAAGGCTGAAGAATTAATTGAATTTTTAATGCTTCTTCATAATATGTGTTTAACTGATTATTTCTTAAAAAATAAATTACCATTTATATCTAGATTCCATGATAGTCCAGATACTGATAAGTTAAATAGTTGGATTGGTCTACTTAAAAAGAGAGGATATAAAATTAATTTGGGTAAGAAGAAAGATTTTACTACTAATGATATTAGAGAAGTACAAAAAACATATACTGGTTCTAGAGAACAAATAATATATGATAAGATGGCTATTATGAGTCAATCTAAAGCTAAGTATTCCGCTACTAATATTGGACATTATGCTTTAGGATTAGATGCTTATTCTACTGGTACTTCTCCTATAAGAAGATTATCTGATACTATAAATCAAAGAATATTAAAAGATTCTATTCATTATGGTATTAACTACACTAAAAGAAAATGGGAGAAGATTACTCCTTATATTGCTAGAATAGCTACTGATGGTGAACTTAGAGCTATTAAAGCTGAAAGAAAAGTAGATGATATTAGAAAAGCTGAATTTATGAAGCAATATGAGAAAGAGGAATTTGAAGTAATTGTAGCAAGTATTGGAGATAAATATTTAACAGTACTATATCCAGATAATATGATATATGGTAGATTATATTATAATGAAAGATATTTTCATCTTGGTAAAGATGGATATTCAATAGTAGGAGCTAATGGTGAAAAGATATTGATAGGTGATATGTTTACCGCTAAACTATCTAAGGTTAATACTGCTAATGGAGAAATAGTTTTTTCTAAGAAAACTAATGAAGTAAAAAATATGTATGAAGAAAGAAGTAAAAAGAAAGTTAGAAGAAGATAAACTTTCTTTTTGACTAATATAAGGAGAATATATGAGAAATAAAAAAAAAAGGATAAGGTATTAAGAATATTTATAGTTCTAATAATATTAATTATAGGAATATATTTTGGATATAATAAATTATTGAATAATCATAATAATATAAGTAGTGATAGTAAAGTAAATGTAGATGATAATAATCATAGTACTTCAATTAGTCTTATTATGGCAGGAGATAATCTTATTAATGATAAACTATATAATGCCGCTAAAAAGGATGATGGTAGTTATGATTTTAAGTCTATGTATAGTTATATTAAAGATATTGTTAAGAACTATGATTTAGCTTATTATAATCAGGAAACTATTTTAGGTGGTTCTGAAATAGGTGTATCTAGTTATCCTGCTTTTAATTCTCCTTATGAAGTTGGTGATGCTACAATAGATACTGGTTTTAATTTGGTAAGTTTAGCTACTAATCATACTCTTGATAGAGGTGAGAAGGCTATTATTAATTCTCTTAATTATTGGAATAATAAGAGTAATGTATTAACGTCTGGTAGTTATTTATCTAATAATGATAGAAATAAAGTTAATATTAAAGAGGTAAATAATATTACTTATACTATGCTTAATTATACTTATGGTACTAATGGTATTAAAGTTCCTGAAGGTAAGGAATATTTAGTAAATATATGGCCTTGTACTGGTAATAATCCAGATAATGATACTAAGTATCAAGAATATAAAGAAGTGGTTAAGAAAGATATTTTAAGAGTTAGAGATAAAGTAGATCTACTTATTGTGGCAATGCATTTTGGAGTAGAATATACACATGTTCCTACTAAATATCAGATTGATATGGCAGAATTTTTATCTTCTTTAGGAGTAGATATAATTATAGGTACTCATCCTCATGTTATTATGCCTATAACATATATTAATGATACTTTAGTAATATATTCTTTAGGTAACTTTTTATCTGCTCAAGATACTAATAATGATTATAATACTACTGTGGGATTATTAAGTAGTATTAAAATTACTAAGAATATAGATAAAGATAATAATTCTAGTATTAAGTTAAGTGATTTAAATAATGAACTTATATATACTACTAATAAAGATGGATATAAAATTATTCCTTTTTCTAATCCTGATATTAAAGATTATCTTAATGACTATGAAAGAGTATATAATAAATATGCTAATATAGTTAGAAGTATAGATAGTAGTATTAATATTAATAGTTTAAGTTAAAAATGTGATAATAGTATAAATTATATATAAGTAGTTGAGTATATAATATTGTTAAAATATAGAAAATAATATATAATTATATATAGAAAAAGGTGATTACTATGGAAATATTAAATAGAAAAGCAAGATATGATTATGAAATAGAAGATACTTATGAAGCTGGTATTGTTCTTACTGGTACAGAGATTAAATCAATAAGAATGGGTAAAGTAAATATTAAAGATAGTTATGCTATTATTAGAAATAATGAAATTTATTTACTTAATACTCATATTTCTTTATATGAAGAAGGAAATAGATTTAATCATGATGAAGATAGAACTAGGAAACTACTATTACATAAAAAAGAAATACTTAAATTAAAAGATAAATTAGAAATTGAAGGATATACATTAGTACCACTTAAAATATATTTTGTTAAGAATAAGGCTAAGGTTTTAATTGGAGTAGCTAAAGGTAAGAAGAATTATAATAAAAAAGAGATAATTAAAGAGAGAGATATTCAAAGAGAAATGGAAAAGAGTTTGAAATATAGATAATGGATAGAGTAATAGATAAAACGAAACTACTTATTAAGGCTTTTGAAGATAGTGATATTATAAGAAATTTAGATCATTATAAAACTTTAGTAGTTAATAATAAGAAACTGTTAGAATTAATAGATAAGTATAATAATAGTACTGATGACTATGAAAAGATATCTCTTAAAAAGGAAATATATACATATCCAGAATATAAGGAATATATGAAATATTATAATGAACTTTTTTACTATGTTATGAATATAAATAATAGATTTAAAAAATATACTGATGTAAGAGGGTGCACTAAATGAGAGTAATAAGTGGTTATTTAAAAGGTAGAAATATTGATGGTTATGATACTATAGGTACTAGACCTACGATGAATAGGGTAAAAGAGTCTATGTTTGCAAGTATTCAAGAATATATAAATGATAGCTTAGTACTTGATTTATTTTCTGGCAGTGGAAGCCTTGGAATTGAAGCTATATCTATGGGAGCTAAGAAGTGTTATTTTGTTGATAATGGTAGGGAGATATTAAATATATTAAGGAAAAATATTAATAATCTTAATATTGAAGAGAAATCCACTATTATTAATAAGGATTATAGAGAAGCTTTATTATATTTTAAAAATAATAATATTAAGTTTAATATTATTTTAGTGGATGCTCCTTATAAGATGGAAGCTATGAATGAGGTTATAGAATTAGTAAATAAATATAATCTACTAGAGGATAATGGAATATTGGTATTAGAATATAGTACTGATATATTAAAAGATAATTATAGTAATCTTAGATTACTTAAAAGTAAGAAATATGGTGATAAATATGTAAATATTTATCTTAAGGTAATTGACTAATATTTTATTTTATGTTAATATTATCTTATAGGATAGAGGAGGATTAATATATATGAAAAAATTAAATAGAAAAGGATTTACTTTAATAGAACTACTAGCAGTTATCGTAATACTTGCTGTAGTATTAGTAGTAACTATACCATCAGTAATATCTTCGATGAATAAAGCAAGAGAAAGTCAACTTCAAAATGCTGCGGATACTGCAACAGAATGGTTTACTAAACAATATGAATTAGCTACTTTGGGTACTAATGCTGGCGATGTATCTAGCGTATATACTGCTTGGACTAGTGCTACTGGAAAAGGTAAGAACTGGACTACAGCTGATAGCGAATTGACAGCAACCGAATTAAAAGCTGCTGGTATTACTGATACTACTGGTTTGACTGGAACTGCTAAATTAACGAATGGTAAAGTTTGTATTAAGCTTATTGCTGGTACTACTGCTGATGGAAAAACAAGTCCATTTTATGTTAATGGTGGTACTAACAAAGCTAATGGTTCAGGATGTTAACGATTAATTAAGAGGAGAAATCCTCTTTTTATTTTTATTAAAATATAGTATAATATATTTAGGGTGATAAGAATGAGTTTGATAATAGGAAGTCATGTTTCTTATAAGAGTAATAATCAGTTAGTGGGAAGTGTTCGTGAGGCTATTGGGTATGGGGCTAATACGTTTATGTTTTATACTGGTGCTCCACAAAATACTAATAGGGGAGATATTAGGTCTGAATTTACGGATGAGGCTAAGAAGTTAATGGAAGATAATAATATTGATATTAATAATGTTATTGTTCATGCTCCTTATATTGTTAATTTGGCTAATATGAATAATTTTAATTTTTCTGTTTCTTTCTTAAAAGAAGAGGTAAAAAGATGTAGTACTTTGGGAATTAAATATATGGTTCTTCATCCTGGATCAGCGGTTAATGTATCTAGAATAGAGGCTATTGAAAATATATCTAAGGGTCTTAATTTGATACTTGATAATGATTATGATGTAAAAATATTACTTGAGACTATGGCTGGTAAAGGTAATGAAATTGGTAGATCTTTTGAGGAGATTAGGGATATTATTGATAAAATTAACTTTCCTGATAAAATAGGGGTATGTTTGGATACTTGTCATCTTAATGATGCGGGATATGATATTGGTAATTTTGATAATGTTCTTGATTTATTTGATAATATTGTTGGTATTGATAAAATATATTGTGTACATATTAATGATAGTATGAATGTTATTAATAGTCATAAGGATAGACATGCTAATATAGGTTTTGGTACTATTGGTTTTGATAATTTACTTAATGTTATTTATAATAAGAGACTTAGTGATATACCTATGATATTAGAGACTCCTTATGTTACTAAGGACGATAATTCTAAAGAGAAGATATATCCTCCTTATAAATATGAAATTGAAATGATAAGAAATAAGAAATTTGATAGTGAAATGATAAATAAGATAAGAGAAGGTTAATCTTCTCTTATCTTATTTGTAAAATTATCTATTATGTTTTTATATTTTGTTATTAGTTCTTCTATTTTGCTATATGTTAATGGTTTTACTTTGTATTTTATTTCAGATAGTGTTTTCTCTATGGGGTAATAGATAATATTTTTATAGTTTGTTTTGATATAATTATATACTATGTCTAACTCTTCTTTATCTAATTTTATTCCTTGTTTTTGGGCATAGTTATTAATATCTTCTTTTTTTAATTTGTTTATGTATTCTGTTATCATATAAATATTCATTATTTCACCTAATTAACTATATGTATATTTTTACTTTTTATGATATAATAATAAATGGAGGCTTTGTATGGGTAGAAAGTTTGGAAAAAAGGTGTTTTCTTTAGGTGATTTATTTACATTTAGAAGTAAGAAAATTAATAAAACTAGTAAGAAAAGAAAGAAAAGTAAACTTGAAATTAAGAAAAAAACAGGGCCTATTAATAAGAAACATAAGTGTAATGATAAACATCTTGATGTTATTATGAATAGGAGATTTGGTTTGATTATTGTGTTACTTATTTCTATATATTTAGTTATTGGATGTAGACTTTTTAATCTTCAGATACTTAAGAATAGTGAGTATAATGATAAACTTGCTATGGCTACTGAAAAGACGATTGAAAGTACTAGTGCTCCAAGAGGTAGAATTTATGATAGGAATCATAAGTTACTTGTAGATAATGAGGGTATTAAAACTATTTATTATAAGAAACAAAATGGGATTACTACTAAGGAAGAGATTGAACTTGCTTATGAGGTTTCTAATAATATTGATATTGATTATTCTAAAATAGATGATAATAAACTTAAAGATTTTTATTATAAGTCTCATTATAAGGAATGTAGAAAAAAGATTACTGATGAGGAATGGGATTTATATAATAAGAGAAAACTTAATGATAAGGATATTGATAAACTTATATATGAGAGACTTGATGATGAAATTAGTGAATATACTGATAGTGATAAGAAGGCTGCGTATATTTATTATTTGATGAATAAGGGGTATTCTTATGCAGAGAAGGTTATTAAGAATAGTGATGTTACTGATGCTGAGTATGCTTATATTAGCGAGAATATTGATAATTTAAAGGGATTTAATACTAAACTTGATTGGGAAAGGGTTTATTTGTATGGTGATACTTTTAAATCTATTCTTGGAAATGTTTCTTCTAATACGCAGGGTATTCCTTCGGAATTATCTGAGGAGTATTTGAAGAGGGGATATACTTTAGATGATAGGGTTGGTATTTCTTATCTTGAATATCAATATGAGGATTATTTGAGAGGAACTAAGGCTAAGTATAGGCTGCTATCGGATAATAGTTATGAGCTTGTTAGTGAAGGTAAGAGGGGTAATGATATTGTTCTTACTATTGATATTGAACTTCAAAAGTACTTAGAAGAGGTTCTTAGTAATGAGGTATTAAATGCTAAGGGTGAACCTGGTACTCAGTATTATAATCGTTCTTTTGCTATTGTATCTGATCCTAATACTGGGGAGATATTAGCTATGGCAGGTAAACAAGCTGTTTTGAAAGATGGTTATTATCAAATTGTTGATTATACTCCGGGTATTGTTACTCTTCCTGTTACTCCTGGTAGTGTTGTTAAGGGTGCTTCGATGATGGTAGGATATAAGTATGGGGCAATTGATATTGGTACTGTACTTAATGATGAATGTATTAAGATTAAGGATACGCCTCTTAAGTGTTCTTGGCAGACTATGGGACCTATTGATGATGTTTATGCATTGCAAAATTCTTCGAATGTATATCAATATAAGATTGCTATTAAGGTTGGTAATGGTAGTTATGAATATAATCAAGGATTAGTATTAGATGAGAGTGCATTTGATAAATATAGAGAAATGTATGCTGAGTTTGGTTTGGGAGAAAAAACGGGAATTGATCTTCCGGTAGAAAGTTTGGGATTCATGGGTAAGAGTAGACTTCCTGGTCATTTACTTGATTTCTCTATTGGACAGTATGATACTTATACACCAATACAGTTATCGCAATATATTAATACTATTGCAAATAATGGTGTTAGACTTAAACCATATTTATTAAAAGAGGTATATAAACCTAGTGATAGTGGTGATACTTTTGGTTCTCTAATATATAAGGCTAATGTTACGGAACTTGGTAAATTATCTGTAGAGAAGAAATATATAGATAGGGTAAGAGAAGGATTTTCTGCGGTTGTTACTAGGGGACTTGGTTATGGATATATGGGTAACTATACTAATTCTGCTGGTAAGACTGGTACTAGTCAAAGCTTTATTGATACTGATGGTGATGGTAAAGTAGACACTGAAACTATTACTTCTTCATTTGTCGGATATTCTCCTAGTGATAATCCTAAAATGAGTATAGTAGTGGTATCTCCTGATATTAGTGTTCCGGATTCTACTACTTATGGTGTTACTAGAAATATATCTGCGCAAGTTGTAAATAAATATTTTGAACTTAACGGTTAGAGAAGAGACTAGTAAATAGTCTTTTTTCTTTATATTTGCATATATTATGGTTGTATGTAAAGAAATGTTTAAAAAGTACTTGACTAATTTATATAAAAATGTTATTATTAATTCGTTCGTGAATTTAGGTTTTACTATGGGTAAAACTTATATTTAAGATTGAAAATGAAACACCAGGATATGTGTAAGAAAGGAGTGATATAATGCCTACAATTAATCAGTTAACTAGAAAACCTAGAACTAAGAAAGTAAGAAAGAGTAAATCTCCAGTATTATTAGTAGGAAAGAATAGTATCCAAAAGAAACAAACTGTACAAGTTTCACCTCAAAAGAGAGGAGTTTGTACTAGGGTTGGTACTACTACACCTAAGAAACCTAACTCAGCTTTAAGAAAATATGCGAGAGTAAGATTATCTAATGGTATGGAAGTTACTTGTTATATTCCAGGTATCGGACACAACTTACAAGAACATAGTGTTGTTCTTATAAGAGGCGGAAGAGTTAAAGACTTAATCGGTGTTAGATACCATATTATTAGAGGTACTTTAGATACTGCTGGAGTTCAAAACAGAAAGCAAGGTAGAAGTAAGTACGGTGCTAAAAAAGATAAGAAATAATAATTATTAATAATATTGGAAGGAGGATAAACTATGAGAAAGAGACAAGCTACTAAAAGAGATGTTTTAGCGGATCCTATTTATAATTCTAAAGTGGTTACTAAACTTGTTAATCATATTATGAAAGATGGTAAAAAGGGTACTGCTCAAAAGATTATATATAATGCTTTTGATATAGTTAAAGAAAAAACTGGTGAAGATCCTATGGTAGTATTTAATAAAGCTATGGATAATATTAAGCCAGGACTTGAAGTTAAGTCTAGAAGAGTTGGCGGAGCTACATATCAGGTACCAGTTGAAGTTAAACCTGATAGAGCTCAAGCTTTAGCTTTTAGATGGTTAGCTCAATATGCAAGATTAAGAGGAGGTCATTCAATGGCTGAAAATCTTGCTAATGAAATTATTGATGCATCTAATGGAACTGGTGCATCTGTTAAGAAGAAAGATGATACTCATAAGATGGCAGAAGCTAATAAGGCATTTGCTCATTATAGATGGTAATTATTTGAGAAGGTTGACAATTTAAATAATGATAAATAATTACTAATAAATATAGAGTATAAAGGAAATTAATTGTAATGGATAATATGAAGAAGATTACTAGGCTTGAAGTTGAAACTGGTTTAGCTAAGTTACTTTTTTATACTAAAGTAAGTGTGTACTATGAACCATATCTACCATATCGTGATATTTTTGAAAAAATATTGAATATTGTAGAGAAATGGTTAACTTATTATGCTACTGATGGTGATTTGTCTAAAATGACTGATGATGAAGCAAAAAGTATAATAGAATTAGTTGATGAGATACCAGTTGAAGCTTATTGTTGTGACTATTATGAAGAAATAGAAAATTGGGTTGATATAGTAATTTACTATGGAAGTTGTCCGTTAAATGAAGCAGTTGATGAAAGTAAAATTACATTGAAGGGAAAAAACGAAAAAGATGAATAATTTTGATTAAAAAACAATAACTGAATGGTCATTGCGTTTACTTGATGTTAATATTTCTTTAAAATATCTGAGATTGAAATAGGAGATGATATTAATGATTTATAGAAATAGATTTGATGATTTTATGTATGATAAAAGCGTTATAATGAAGAGGATAACTATATGAAAACTCATCTTATAAACATTAAAAATGATTTGAAATTGTTGCTAGAAACTTCGGGTTATAAGTATGATAAAAGCGAAATAAATTTAATTCAAGAAATAATAGAACAATTAATAAATGATTTAAATAATGATTTGACTATACTTCAGTTTGATTTTGAAAAAATTAAAAGGTTATCAAATATGGTTTATGATCTTAATTATAATAACGATTTTTGTAGTTTAACTGATCATATAAGTAATGAATTATACTCATTTGAATTTTTACTTGAAGAAAAACTTAAGGAAACAAAAAAAGGAAGTGATTAAAATATGGAAAAAAATAAATTTGGTGTGAAACATGATGATGGTCATTATTCTAAAATGACAGGAAATGATAAAAATGTGTCATATTCAATATATTATAAAAATCCGTCTCTTCCTGGTCATAAGGGCACTCATATTAATTATAATACCGAAACCGGAAAGGGTAGTATTGTAGAACATGATGAAAATGGCAATACAACTAGAACTGATACAAGTTGCTATTTAACTACTGCTTGTATGAAACATTATTTAAGTAATTTTGACGATAATTGTTATGAACTTTCTGTACTTAGATGGTTCAGAGATAATTTTGTTTCTGAAGAAGATATAAGGCATTATTATAGTACTGCACCTTATATCGTTGAAGGTATAGAAAATGATTGTAATAAAGATATTGTTTATGATTATATTTATGATAATGTGGTAGATTATTGCGTTACTGCTATCGAAAATGGGAATTATATTGAAGCATATAATAGATATAAAAATAGTATTATTGATCTTGAACAAGTATATGCAAGAAAAGAATTAGTCAAGAGACTTGTTAAAACCTTAAGTTAATAATTACTAATAAATTAAATAATAAAAGAAAGGAAAAAGAATTATGGCTCGTGAAATAAGCTTAGATCATACAAGAAATATTGGAATTATGGCTCATATTGATGCTGGTAAGACTACTTGTACTGAGAGAATTTTGTTCCATACTCATAAGATTCATAAGATTGGTGAAACTCATGATGGTGAATCGCAAATGGACTGGATGGCTCAAGAGCAAGAGAGAGGTATTACTATTACTAGTGCCGCTACTACTGCATTTTGGAAGGGTTATAGATTTAATATTATTGATACTCCAGGACACGTTGACTTTACTATTGAAGTTCAAAGAAGTTTAAGAGTACTTGATGGTGCTGTTTTACTTATTGATGCTCAAGCTGGTGTTGAACCTCAAAGTGAAACTGTATGGAGACAAGCAAATGAATATGCTGTACCTAGAATTATCTTTGCTAATAAGATGGATAAAATGGGAGCTGACTTCTATTTTAGTTTAGGTACTATTAAAGATAGATTAGGGGCTAATAGTGCTGCTATACAATTGCCTATTGGTGCTGAATCTGATTTTAATGGTGTAATTGATCTTGTTACTATGAAAGCATACCATTTTGATGGTAAACAAGAAGAAAATTATACTGAAATTGATATTCCAGAGGATATGAAAGATAAGGCTTTGGAATATAGAAATATGTTAATTGAAGCTGCTGCTGATTTTGATGAAGAATTAATGATGAAATATCTTGATGGTGAGGAAATTGGCGTAGATGAACTTAAGAAAGCTATCAGAAAAGGTGTATTAAAAGCAGAATTCTTCCCTGTTATGTGTGGAACTGCTTTGGGTAATATGGGTGTTAAGTTATTACTTGATGCTGTTGTTGATTATTTACCTGCTCCTACAGATGTTGCTTCTATTGAATGTACTGATCCTAAGGGTAATGTTGTTCTTAGACATCCATCTGATTCTGAACCATTTACGGCTTTAGCATTTAAGATTGCTACTGATCCATTTGTAGGAAGACTTACTTTCTTTAGAGTATATTCTGGTACTTTAAAGAGTGGTTCTTATGTACTTAACTCTACTAAGAATGTTAAGGAAAGAATTGGTAGAATACTACTTATGCATGCTAATCACAGAGAAGAGATTCCTGAGATTTATGCTGGTGAAATTGGTGCTGCTGTAGGTCTTAAGAATACTACTACTGCTGATACTTTATGTGATGAAAAGAAACCTGTAATAATGAAAGGTATGGAATTTCCTGAACCTGTTATTACTCAGGCTGTTGAACCTAAGACTAAGGCTGACCAAGAAAAGATGGGTATTGCTCTTCAAAAACTTGCTGAAGAGGATCCTACATTTAGAATGCATACTGATCCAGAAACTGGTCAAACTACTATCTCTGGTATGGGTGAATTACACCTTGATATCATTGTAGATAGAATGAGAAGAGAATTTAATGTTGAAGCTACTGTTGGTGCTCCAATGGTTGCTTATAGAGAAACTATTACTCAAATGGGTGAGTGTGAAGGTAAGCATATTAAACAATCTGGTGGACGTGGTCAATATGGTCATGTTTGGATTAGATTTGAACCAAATCCTGAAAAAGGTTATGAATTTGTTGATAATATTGTTGGTGGTGTTGTTCCTCGTGAATACATCTCTGTTATTGATAAAGGATTACAAGATGCTATGCAAACTGGTATTCTAGCTGGATATCCTATGGTAGACGTTAAGGCTACATTATTTGATGGTTCTTATCATGATGTAGACTCATCTGAAATGGCATTTAAGATTGCGGCTTCACTTGCTTTAAAAGAAGCTAAAAATAAATGTAAACCAGTATTACTTGAACCAATAATGAAAGTAGTAGTTACTGCTCCTGATGAATATACTGGTGCGGTAATTGGTGACTTAACTGCTAGACGTGGTAAACCACAAGGACAAGAATCAAGAGGTAATGCTATTGCATTTACTGCGATGGTACCACTTGCTGAAATGTTTGGTTATGCTACTAGTTTAAGAAGCTCTACTCAAGGTAGAGGTAACTATGTAATGGAACTTGATCATTACGAAGAAGTTCCTAAATCAATTGCTGATGAAATCATCAAAAAAAATGGTGGAAATTAGTAAAAATACTTGAAAAAATATCATAATATGATAAAATAGAATATGTAATATTAAGAAAGAGAGGAAATTATAATGGCAAAAGAAAAATTTGATCGTTCAAAACCACACGTTAACATTGGTACTATTGGACATGTTGACCATGGTAAAACTACTTTAACAGCTGCTATTACTAAAGTATTAGCTGCTAAAGGTGGAGCTGAATTTATGGATTATGCTAATATCGATAAAGCTCCAGAAGAAAGAGAAAGAGGAATCACAATCAACACTGCACACGTTGAATATCAAACTGCAAAGAGACACTATGCTCACGTTGACTGTCCAGGACATGCTGACTATGTTAAAAACATGATCACTGGTGCTGCTCAAATGGATGGTGCTATCCTTGTTATTGCTGCAACTGATGGTCCTATGGCTCAAACTAGAGAGCACATCTTACTTGCTAGACAAGTTGGTGTACCTAGAATGGTTGTATTCTTAAACAAATGTGATATGGTTGATGATGAGGAATTATTAGACCTAGTTGAAATGGAAGTAAGAGAATTACTTACTGAATATGGATTTGATGGAGATAATACTCCAATTATTAGAGGTTCTGCTCTTAAAGCTCTTGAAGGAGATCCTAAGTATGTTAAGGCTATTGAAGACTTAATGGATGCTGTTGATGAATGGATTCCAACTCCAGAAAGAGATAATGACAAACCATTCTTAATGTCTATTGAAGACGTATTTACTATTACTGGTAGAGGAACAGTTGTTACTGGTAGAGTTGAAAGAGGACAATTAAAACTTAATGATGAAGTTGAAATCGTTGGATTAAAACCTACTAAGAAGACAGTTGTTACTGGTATTGAAATGTTTAGAAAACAACTTGATTTCGCTGAAGCTGGAGATAATGCTGGTGTATTATTAAGAGGTATTGATAGAAGTGAAGTTGAAAGAGGACAAGTTCTTGCTAAACCTGGATCAGTTCATCCACATAAGAAATTTAAAGCACAAGTTTATGTACTTTCTAAAGAAGAAGGTGGAAGACATACTCCATTCTTTACAAACTACAGACCTCAATTCTATTTCAGAACTACTGATGTTACTGGTGTAGTTACATTACCAGAAGGAACTGAAATGGTTATGCCTGGTGATAACGTTACTATGACAGTTGAATTAATTGCTCCAATCGCAGTTGAAAATGGTACTAAATTCTCTATTAGAGAAGGCGGACACACTGTTGGTGCTGGATCAGTTACTAAAATTATTGAATAATTGAATTAAGGATACTCGAATGAGTATCTTTTTTTTGACTTTATTTAGTTATTTTGTTATAATATTATGATGAAAAAGAGGAGGTATTGTATGAAAGTTAAATATACTTTGTTACATAATGATAAGAATACTAAAGCTAGATATGGTACTCTTGAGACTAATTATGGTAAGTTTGAAACTCCTATGTTTATGCCAGTTGGAACACAAGCTACTGTTAAAACTTTAGATACGTCAGAACTTAAGGAAATTGGATCTGCGGTAATTTTGTCTAATACTTATCATTTATGGCTTAGACCGGGTGCTGATATTGTTAAAAAGGCTGGAGGATTACATAAATTTATGAACTATGATGGGCCTATATTAACTGATAGTGGTGGCTTTCAAGTATTTAGTTTGGCTAAGAAGAAAGATATTAGTGAAGAAGGAGTTATTTTTAAGAGTCATTTGAATGGTGAAAAGTTATTTTTGACTCCAGAAAAGAGTATTGAAATTCAGAATAAATTAGATAGTGATATTGCTATGAGTTTTGATGAATGTCCTCCTTATCCTGCTACTTATGAATATATGAAGAATAGTGTTGAAAGAACTCTTAGATGGGCTAAGAGAGGTAAAGAAGTTTTTGATAATCCTAATCAAAGTTTATTTGGTATTGTTCAAGGTGGAGAATTTGAAGATTTAAGAGAATGGTCTTGTAAGGAGACGGTTAAGCTTGGTTTTGATGGTTATTCTATAGGTGGTACTTCAGTTGGTGAAGATAAACCTACGATGTATAAGATGATTGAATATGGTATTAAGTATTTACCTGATAATAAACCTAGATATTTAATGGGTGTAGGAGAACCTACTGATTTGTTTGAGGGAGTAGAAAGAGGCGTTGATATGTTTGATTGTGTTCTTCCTACTAGACTTGCTAGACATGGACATGCTTTTACTAAATATGGTAAGATTAATTTGAAAAATGCTAAATATAAAGAAGATTTTACACCAGTAGATAGTGATTGCGATTGTAAATGTTGTAAGAATTATACTAAAGCTTATATTAGACATTTATTAGTGGCTAATGAGACTTTAGGTCAAAGACTTTTATCTATTCATAATTTGAGATTTTTAATTAGAATAATGGAGAATATTAGAAAGGCTATAAAGGAAGATAGATTCCTAGAATTAAAAGAAGATTTTTATAAGAACTATAAGGGTGATAATAATGAAAAATAATGAATGTTTTGTTAAATTAATACCTATGGATAATATTAATTTTCTTGATTTAAGAAAATTTGCTAAGAATTATTATGAAAATGGTGATTTATTGACTTCTAGTAAAAATTTTTCAGTGCTTAATTTTTGCTTTTCTGATGGTATTAATGTATGTGCTATAGAAAAAGATGATAGATTATATGAAAAGATGACTAATAAAGAAATATCTTTGAATGGTATTGATAGTATTAAAGATGGTTTTATTGCTATTAAAAGTAGTTCTTTGGAGGTTAGTAATGATGATAAGGGTATTATTGCCTTCTTGGAAATGTGTAAAAATAGAAAAAATAATGTTGACCGTCAAGTTAAAGAATATACTTTTGATGTTATGAGCAATGATTCACTTGTTATTAAGTATATGAATGATATATTGGATAAAGATAAAGCTATTTCTTTTAGAAGAGTATATATTTATAATAATGACTTAGAAGAAGTTAAAAGTTATATTATGCCTTTAAAGAAAATTGATAATATAGATAAAACTATATATACTGATATTACTTTTGGTTATGAATTTGATAAGGATAATGAATATATAATGGTTTCTGATATGAATATTATACCTGATATTAATGATTTTGATATTATATCTGGTGTATATGATTTTATTAATGATAGGGATTGTGTTCGCAGAGAATTTGATGATGTTCTTGGTACTAAGAATAATAAGGTTAGAATATATAATAAGTAATATAAATATTTATTTTTGATGGATTTAGAGGTGGATATAGTGAAAAATAAGAAGATTAATGTTCAAAAAGCAATTAAAATGACTTATAAGGAAAATAAGAGAAGTTCTTTGGTTATTTATTTGGTTTTGAGATTTTTGGTTATTATATGTATGATATTACAAATATTAAGAGGAGATTTGAATAATGCTTTATTATGTTTGTTGTCTCTTATATTATTGTTTGCTCCTTTATTTATTCAAAATAAGTTTGAGATTACTTTGCCTAATGATTTAGAAATTGCTATTTATTTATTTATTTTTTCTGCTGAAATATTAGGGGAAATTGATAATTTTTTTGGTATAATTCCTTATTGGGATATTATATTACATACTATTAATGGTTTTTTAGCTACTGCAGTTGGTTTTTCTTTAGTTGATTTATTAAATAAAAATAGTAAGAATATTAATTTGTCACCATTTTATTTGTGCTTGGTTGCTTTTTGTTTTTCTATGACTATTGGTGTGTTATGGGAATTTTTTGAATATGGTTGTGATAAGTTTTTAAATGTTGATATGCAAAAGGATACGGTTATACAGAAGATTTCTTCGGTTGCTTTGAATCCTGATGGTGAGAATAAGGCTGTTGTGGTTGATGATATTGGTAAAACTATTATTTATGATACTAATGGTGATGTGCTTCAGGTAATTGATAATGGTTATTTAGATATTGGTTTAAATGATACGATTGAAGATTTATTTGTTAATTTTATTGGTGCTATTGTATTTAGTTGTTTTGCTTTTTTTGATTTGAAACATAATAGAAGTAATTCTTTTATTAATAGATTTGTTCCTACTAAGGGTAATAATAAGCTTATTAAATCTATTTAATTTGTTATATTATGGTGAATATGGTGAGTAGATAATTAACTTGTAGTAAATTTATTCTGTTTTATAACTGAAAAATGATGTACACAAATGGTACATTCTTTTTTGTTTATCTATATGCTATTATTTATGTATAGGATGTTTATTATGAATAAAGAAATAACAATGGCATGTAGAGATGGACAACTTAGACCGGGATATGGAATAACAGAGGACTTAACAATGGCATGCAGAGATGGACAACTTAGACCAGGATATGGAATAACAGAGTTGGAACGCAAAAATGAAAAACCAAAAATTTACAAGAAAGTTGCTTAATGCAACTTTTTTAGAGGTGTTGTTATGATTAATAGAAAAATTAATAATATTGACGTTATGATAGATGAACGTAATGCTGCATTATATATAGATACTCAAAATAAAGTTGATTTTAAATATGGAAATATAGATGAAATATTAAATTTTTTTTATAATAAAACTTATTCTCAATTGTCTGTTTATTTTGAATTAACTAATTGTTGTAATTTTAGTTGTCCTTTTTGCTATATAAATATACCGAAAGAAAAGAAAGTTTTTCTTGATACAAAGTCTCTTTTGGAAAATATAGATTATTTAACTGATAATGGGATGTTATTTGCTACATTATCAGGTGGAGAATGTTTGCTACATAAGGATTTTAATATAATATATGAGTATTTGTGTAAAAAAGGAATTTTAGTTAATATTTTAACTAATGGTTCATTAATTGACAATGAAAAAATCAAATTATTTAAAAAATACAAACCGTTTAAAGTTGAAATTTCTATTTATGGAAAAGATAATGTTACGTACTATAATAATACTATACAAGATCATATTGGATTTGAAAATATTATTAATAATTGTAAAAAATTACAAGATAATAACATTAATGTGATTTGCAAAATGCCTATTAATAATATTACTTTTAATAGTTTTTTTGATGTATTATATTTTACAAAAAAAAATGATATACCATTTTACTATTCCGATGAATTGTTTAATAAATATTCAGGTGAAGATAACAAACAATATCTAATTAAGGGAAGTTCGAAAGTAAAAGACTTTATTAAAAATAATAATCTTTCATATATGAGTAATTTAGATTTGAATTATTGTGGTGAGAAAAAATGTTTTGATTGTAAGGCTGGTAAATATTCAATGATTATATCATATGATAATTATATTTATCCGTGCTTTGAATTTAGACAAATCAAAAATGCTAGATTTAAAATTGATGGAAATTTTAAACAGGCTTTAGCAAAAATGATAGAATATATTAATTTATATAAGAATAACATAATTTCAAAATGTGATAATTGTTTAAATTACTCAATATGTCAAGATTGTGTTATTAATTTTATTAAAAATGAATTTAATTGTGATATATATACCGAATTGAGAAATAATATTTTAGATTATAAAAAGGAGACTAAATTAAATATGAAAAATAAATACGATACTAAAGAATTAGAATGTGAAAGATTGGTTTTAAAAAAAGGTACTAGTGAAGATTGCATTAAAGTATATGAATATGATATGTTAAAGTGTAGGGGAGTAGGAGGTATTAATGTATTAGAAAAGTCTTTAAACAAAATAGATTTTATTGGTAGTGATAGTGAGAAATATTATGATGAATGTATTAAGAATAGGATGTATGATTGGTATGTTTATTTAAAAGACGGTACTCCTATTGGAAATGTAGTAGCGGACAGAGAAGATAATAGTATTAATTCAATAGAGTTATCTTTTAATATGCATCCTAACTATTGGAGAAAAGGGTATATGACTGAAGCGGTTAAGTGTATTATTAATTATTTATTAGATAATTATTATGATAATATTATTATTGGTTATGATACTGGTAATGTTAGGAGTAAGTCATTTATAGAAAAACTGGGTTTTAATTATTATAAAACTATTAAGAATGTTTATGAAAAAAATGGTATTATGATTGATACTACTTTGTTAATTATGAATAAAAATGATTGGAATTTATAATGTCTCAATACTTTTTATTTTGTAATATATTTTTAATAAGCTTATTAAATCTATTTAATTTGTTATTATGATAGACTTTTTTATATAAATTTGATACAATTATTATTGTAAGGAAAGTGATGGTATGTATTGTATTAATTGTGGTAATAAATTAGATGATGGGGCTATATTTTGTTCTAAATGTGGTATTTATACTGATGATTATATTAAAAATAAAGATGATAAACCTAGTTTTATATTAGAATTCTTTTCTTTCTTTGTTCCTTTATTTGGTCTTATTATGTATTTGTCTTTGAATAATAGTAAGCCTAATAGGGCATGTTTATGTGGTAAATTTGCTTTGTTTGGTTTTATTGTGAATATTCTTATATTTGTGATTACTTTTATAGGAATTGTTATTCATGGGGGTAGTATTCCTGGTGTTAATGTTTAAGTCTTGTATTTTTATTGATTTTATGTTAGAATATTAGTTGTAAAAAAAGGAGATTTTATGGAAGATATTATATTAAGTACTGAAGAGAAGATGATGTTATCGATTGAGGCATTAGAAAATAGATTTTTAAATGTTAGAGCGGGTAGAGCTAATCCTAATATGCTTGATGGGGTTATGGTAGAGTATTATGGTACTCCTACTCCTATTAAGAGTTTAGCAAATATCTCTATACCGGAGGCTAGACAATTATCTATTAAACCTTTTGATAGATCTTGTTTGGGTGCTATTGAGAAGGCTATTTTTGAGGCTAATTTAGGTGTTACTCCTAATAATAATGGAGAGGTTATATTTATTGTTATTCCTCCTCTTACTGAGGATAGAAGACGTGAACTTGTTAAACAGGTTAAACAAATTGCTGAAGAGGGTAAGATTGCTCTTAGAAATATTAGGCAGGATGCTAATAAGGCACTTGAAAACTTAGAATTACCTGAAGATGAAGAAAAAAGGGGTAATGAAAAGGTACAAGAGTTGATTAATGAATATAATAAAATTATTGATGAGAAATTAAAGGAAAAAGAAAAAGATTTGATGACTATATAGTTATGTGGGGGTGTTTGGTTATGAAGAAGATTTTTATTCCTTCAATGGATGATTTATATAAAATGCAGGATATGCATATAAATATATTACCATATTTATATGCTAAGGCTATTGAAAGATTATGTATTGAGTATAATAATTATCCTAAGATGGGGAGTATACTAAGAAATGAATATAAATATTTACGTGAAGATCCAGTTATTGCTAAGGCTATATGTATGATGTATCCTAGTGAGATTATGTATTCTGATATTGTTAAATATGATGCTGGTTTAGCTATGAAATTAATTAGTGAACCTAAGAATAATGATATTTATAGATTGGATAATATTTCTTATTTTGGTAATAATTTGGATAGTAATTTATTAATTCAAAAAGAAGTTATAAGAATATTATATAATGAGATTTATAGTAATCCTAAGTATCGTTTTGAGTATAAGAATAGTAATATTTTAGATGATATTTTTATGGGAAGATTTAATACAACATTATTTTTAGATGATATTACTAAAAAGCAGCTTGGTTATATTGAACCATATTATGGTTTAGATAGTGATATGTTATCTAATATGATGGAACGTTATGTGAATAGATATGGTATTGATTATACGTCTAATAATAAGGATATATTAACTAATCAAACTATAGAGGTTAAAAGATTATTTAGATGTATTGATAGAAAATAAGACGATGATAAGGAAATAGTAATATTAAAGATGCTTTATAGAGAGTTAAGAATGGTGGAAGCTTGACATGATATTTAATATGAATTCACCCTTTAGTTTTAACCGTTTATCTGGTTATAGATTTGAGTGTATAACAATTGTTATAAAGAAAGGTGGTACCACGGATATTATTCGTCCTTTTATGGTACTATCTTTTTATTTTTAGGAGGAATATGGGATATAATATTGATTATTTACTTAGATATGTATCTATGGATACATATAATAAAATTATAAATAGTAATAATGATTATGTATTAGGATTACTTAGTGATAATTATATTGATGTTAATCTTAATATTAAATATTTAATTAAATATGGGGTATCTAATATAGATAAGATTGTTTATAATAATATTAATGATTTTATTGTTAGTCATAGTGAATTTATTAATGTTATTAAGAATTATGAGAAGAGTTTATCTAAAGATGAAATTATAATGTTATATGAAAATAAATAGGAGGATATGATGAATAAGATTGATGATGTTAAAAAATTAATTGAAGAGAAGTTAATTGGTATTAATAGTATGGAAGAATTAAATGCTATTAAGAGTGAGTTTTTGGGTAAGAAGGGATTTATTACCGAACTTCAGGGTTTGATTAAAGAAGTAGAAAATGATAAGAAAAAGGAATTTGGTATGAAATTAAATGAGGTTAAATCTTTATTTAATTCTAAGTATGAAGAAATTAAAAGTAAAATAGAAGAGGATATTATTAATAAGAGATTGGAAGAAGAGGCTATTGATGTTACTCTTCCTAGCGATGGTATTTGTACTGGTTCTTTACATCCTTTTAATAGAATTATTGAAGAAGTAGAGGATTTGTTTGTTTCTATGGGATATGATGTGGTTGATGGTCCTGAACTTGAGACTGATGAGTATTGTTTTAAGAGGCTTAATGTTCCGGATGGACATCCCGCTAGGGATATGCAAGATACTTTTTATATTACTAATGAGTATTTACTTAGAACACAGACTAGTTCTAGTCAGGCTCATACTATGGAAGATAGTATTTCTAAAGAACCTATTAGAATGATATGTCCTGGTAAGGTATATAGAAGAGATGATGATGCTACGCATTCTCATCAATTTGGACAGGTTGAAGGACTTGTAGTTGATAAGGATATTTCTCTTGCTGATCTTAAGGGAACACTTGAAATATTTGCTAAGAAATTAATAGGAGAGAATACTAAAGTAAGATTTAGACCTAGTTATTTTCCTTTTACTGAGCCTAGTGTTGAGGTTGATTTATCATGCTTTAAATGTGGTGGTAAGGGATGTAATTTATGTAAGGGGACTGGCTTTATTGAGGTATTAGGAGCTGGTATGGTTCATCCTGATGTACTTAGAATGGGTGGTTATGATCCTAAGGTATATACTGGGTTTGCTTTTGGTACTGGTCTTGATAGGCTTGCTATGTTTAAATATAATATTCCTGATATTAGGTATTTATATACTAATGATATTAGAATGCTTAAACAATTTGATAGAAAGGATGAGGAATAATGTTATTAAGTAGAAAGTTTGTAAGTGATTATATTGATTTGCCCAAAGATGAGAATATTCATGATATTGCTGAAAAGATGACTAGTATAGGTAATGAATATGATTATGAAGGTAAGTTAATACCTTGTAGTGGTTTGGTTATTGGTAAGATTATTGAGTGTGAGATGCATCCTGATTCTACTAAATTACATATATGTAAGGTTGATGTTGGTAATAAGGTACTTCAGATTGTATGTGGGGCTCCTAATGCTAGATGTGGTATTAAGGTAATAGTAGCAATGGATGGGGCAACTCTTCCTGATAAAACTATTAGGAAATCTCTTTTAGCGGGATATGAGAGTAATGGTATGTTATGTTCTTTAGGAGAACTTGGACTTGATCATAAGTATTTAAAACAAAGTGATTTGGATGGTATTTGTGAACTTGATAATGATGCTCCTATTGGGGAGGATCCTATTAAGTATTTGAAACTTGATGATGAAGTTATTGATTTTGAACTTACTTCTAATAGGGGTGATTTACTTAGTATATTAGGTATGGCATATGAACTTGGTGCTATATATAATACTAAGGTTAAAGATATTGATTTATCTTATAAAGAGAATAATAATAATATTAAAGATTTATTATCTTTGAATGTTAAAACTAATGAATGCTCTTTATTCTTAGTTAAAAAGGCTATTAATGTTACTATTGGTGAGAGTCCTGATTTTATTAAGAATAGGCTTATTGCTTCTGGTATTAGACCAATTAATAATGTTGTAGATATTTCTAATTATGTAATGCTTGAAACTGGACAACCGCTTCATTTTTATGATGCTGATAAGCTTGGTAGTTCTATTGGGGTAAGAATGGCAAATAATGATGAGGAAATAACTACTTTAGATGGTGAAAAGAGAATTCTTAATGATAATGATTTGGTTATTATTAATGATATGAATACTCCTATTGGATTAGCGGGAGTTATGGGTGGTTTATCTACTGAAGTAGAGAGTGATACTAAGAATATAGTAATAGAGAGTGCTATATTTAATCCGACATTAATTAGAAAGACTTCGAAGAAGATACTTAGAAGCGAAGCTTCTAATAGATTTGAAAAGGGCCTTGATCCTAATAGAACTTATATGGCTATTGAAAGAAGTGTGCATTTACTTGAGAAATATGCTGGTGCTACTATTATTGGAGGATTATTAGAATATAAGGATATAGATATTAATGATAAGGAAATAACTATTACTTATGATAAGATTAATAAAGTACTTGGTACTGATTTGGATAAAGATACAATACTTGATACTTTAGATAGATTAGAATTTACTTATATAACTAATAAAGAAGAAGTAACTATTAGAGTTCCTTCTAGAAGAATTGACATTAATATCGAAGAGGATATTATTGAAGAAGTTGGAAGGATATATGGTATTGATAATATTCAAGGTAGAAACATGAATCTTTCGGTAAGAAGTGGTCATGTAGATAAAACTAATAGAAGTATTAGACATTTGCTTTGTGATTTAGGACTTAATGAGACTCTTACTTATACTCTTATTAAAGAAGATGATGTATATAAATATACTACTGATAGTTTTGATATGGTTAAGATATTGGATCCTATGACTTTAGATAGATGTACTTTAAGATATAGTCTTATTCCTTCACTTTTATCTATATATGATTATAATATTAAAAGGGGTATTACTGATATTAATTTATTTGAAATAGGTAAGGGCTTTTATAATAAGAATAATATATATGGGGAAGAAGAGAGATTATCTATTCTTATGAGTGGTAATTATTATCATACTTTGGGTAATATTAGGAAAGTAGATTTTTATGTTATTAAGGGAATAGTAGAAAGATTACTTAATTATTTAGGCTATAATGGTAGATATTATTTTAAAGTAATGGATCTTCCTAGTGAATTACATCCTGGTGTTAGTGCTTCTATATATATTGATAATAAAAAAATAGGAATTATTGGTAAGATACATCCTAATGTGACTAAAGATAATATTTTTGTTAGTGAGATTAATTTATCATTACTTAAGAGTATTAGAACTTCTAAAATGAAATATAAAGAGATTAGTAAATATCCTTCTATATCTAAAGATGTTGCTTTCTTACTTAGAAATGATATTACTTCAGAAGAAGTAATTAAGGCTATTAAGAAAGCTGGAGGTAGATTACTTACTAAGATAGAGGTATTTGATTTATATAAAGGTATAGGTACTCCTGAAAATATGAAATCTTTAGCATTTAAGTTATATTTTGAAGATCCTAATAAGACTTTGACTTTAGATGAGGTTATGCCTATATTTGAAAAGATTATTACTGAGATTGAAAAGAAATATAATGCTAGTGTAAGAAGTAGTTAAGTCTGCTTCTTTTTATTGACACAGATAGTTATTAATGATAAAATTATAATGTAATATAAAGTAGGTGACATTATGAGTACTAGGAAAAATATAAAGGAAATAATGAGTAAAAGATATATTCAAATTGGTATATTGATTGTATTAATATCTTTAGTAGGTTTAGCAAGTACTTATGCTTGGTTTACTTGGAAAAGTTCTAGTAATACTAATGTTACTTTATCGATAGGTAATTTAGCTGATGTAACTTTTACTAGTGGTCCAGATATTAATATATCTAATTTAGCTCCTGTATATAATTATACTGATGGTGTAAGTACTACTTTTGTTATGAAAAATAATAGTACCACTAATAATCTTAATTATGAAATAAAATTAGATGTAACTAGTATTTCTAATGAACTTAAGAATGAATCATTTAAATATACTTTATTAAAAGATAATAAAGTAGTACAAACTGGTAATCTTAAGAATGCAGTAAATGGTAAAACTTTAACATTAAATACTGGCTTATTAGCTAAAGGTAGTACTTCTAATTATAAACTATATTTCTGGATAGATGGTAATATAGAAAATAGTTCTAGTATGATGAATAAGTCTTTAGTTGGTATGATAGATGTAGGGGAAAAAACTACATATATAAATAATTTATATAATAATAGTACCAAGACACCAGTAACAAATAATAGTATTACATATCAGTATGATACTAAAAATAACCTAATGCAAGATACTGCAGGTAATATAAGATACTATGGGGCCTCTCCTAATAACTATATATATTTTAATTGCGATAGTTATCCTAGTACTAACTGTGAACTATGGAGAATAATAGGAGTATTTGATGGTAAAATAAAACTAATGAGAAATAAATCAATAGGTGATATGGCATATGATGATGATAGGCATGATACGTATCTTCAGCAACTTACTAGTAATGATAATAATTCAGCGGTTAAGATGCTTCAATATGATAATGATAGTGAAGTTACTGCTAAACTATTGGCAGTACCTGATTCTGGTGATGGTCAAAACGATTATAGTAGTTCATCGCTTCAAAAAATCCTTAACAATTATTATTATAATAAATTAAATTATACTGGCACTATTACTTATGATTTTACTAATACAGGTATAAAAAATGATACAACAAGAAATATGATAGCAGAGACAACATGGAATCTTGGAGGATGGGATACATCTAATATATATTCTAATGTAATGTATGAAAAAGAAAGGGGAACAACAGTAATATCAAATCCTAGTGATGGTATAACTAGAACAACCACATGGACTGGTAAAATAGCTCTAGCATATCCATCAGATTATGGCTTTGCTACTGATTTAAGCAAATGTTCTCAAACTTTATCTAATTATGACAGTAGTACTGACTCATATGCATGTCGTAACAATGATTGGATGTATTCTATTATTACTAATTCTGGGAGCGGCTATGGATGGTTATTAACCCCTAGTTCCAGTGATGCGTACGTTGCGTTCAACGTGAACTCGGATGGCTATGTTGGCAGCCACAACGACGTCATCAACTACGTCTATATTGAGTATGGGGTCGCTCCAGTCCTTTATCTGGGTTCTGATCAAGATATAGTGGCAGGGGACGGTTCACAAAGTAATCCATATAAGTTAACTGGGAATTAATTTAATGTAATAAAAAAATAGGTTTTGATAACCTATTTTTTATATACATTCTACATATGTATCGTCTAGACATCTTAGTATGCAGCAGCAACCTAGATTTATTGTGAAGAAAGAATTGGTTGCTTCGTAAGGAAATACGCTTGATACATCGGTATTTGGTGCTAGTACTCTACATGTAGCACAGCATCCGTCTAATTTTTCTAACCTAAATACTGTAGATGTAGTTGTTACTGCTGGATCTTTACTTATTGGCATTGCTAATGGTGTTCCACCATTACCACAAGTATATAGAACGATTGGTCTAGTATTATAACACAAGCTACTATTTTGTCCTAAAAAGCCTCTATCACATGTTTCTAAACAGCAGTCGTTTTGACATACGCTTTGTTGTAATATTAAAATAACTTTTAGGATATCTGCGATGCAATTTTCGCAAGTATTATTTTCATTGTTACACATATAATCCACCCCTTTTTTATATTCAATATAACTTATGTTAATTAATTATAAAAATGCACTACTAATACCTAGTATTTTATAATATTTTTATCTATTTGTCATATATAGTATTATGAGACTGGTTAGAATTTTGGATAATTATATTAATGATAAGAAGTTTAGCATGATATATACTAATGGTGGTATTGATATTGTTAATTATAGTGAAATACTTGATTTTTCTTCTAGTAAGATATCTATTAGATATAATAAATGTATTTATTATATATATGGGGATGATTTGGTTATATCTAAGATGATGGATGATGAGATATTTATATGTGGTAGTATTGGTAAGATTATTTTTGAATAGAAATGGGCTGATATTATGAAGAAGAAGTTATTATATATTTTTTCTAGTAATGTTAAGATTAGGGTTAGTGGTAGGAATATTAATTTGTTTATTAAGAGGCTTATTAAAAATAATATTAATGTTATTAGGGTAATACCTGTTAGTTATAAAGAGGTATTACTTATAGTGGATTATAATGATATAGAGAAGATTGATAGAATTAAGACTATATATAAAGTTGAAATTGTTAAGTATTATGGTAAACTTAGGTTACTTAGGTTTATTAAGAAGAATATTTTTATTATTTCTTTTTTAATTATTGGTATTATTATGATATATATTTTATCTAATATTATATTTAGTATTGATATTATTCATTCGAATAGTAATATTATATCTTTAGTAAATGGGGAACTTAAGAGTCATGGTATAAAGAAATATGGTTTTGTTAAAAGTTATAAGGAAATTGAAAATATTAAAAAAGAAATATTAGAGGATAATAGGGATAGTTTGGAATGGCTTGAGATTATTAGAAGTGGTACTAAGTATATTGTTAGAGTTGAAGAGAGAATTATTAATAGTGATATTAATAGTGATAATAATTATAGTATAGTGGCTAAGAAGAATGCTGTTATTAAAAGTATTATTGCTTATAATGGAGAGAAAGTAAAAGAAGTTAATTCTTATGTTAAGAAAGGGGAAGAGATTATTTCTTCTTATGTTACTATGCCTAACAATGAGAAGGTACTTAGTGGGGCTAATGGTAAGGTAATAGGAGAAGTTTGGTATGATGTTAGTATTGATTATCCTTATTTTTATAATGAGGTATTATATACTGGTAAAAAGAGAAAGGTTATTTCTTTTAATATATTGAGTAAGAGTTATTCTTTATTTAATTTTAAGAAGTATAAGAGTTTTGATATTAATAGAAAATATATATTTAAGAATGGTATTATTCCTATTAGTCTTAGTATTGATTATGAGTATGAAACTAGAGTTATTAATGATATTTATACTTATGATACCGCTAAAGAGAAGGCTATTATGGTTGCTAAGAATAAGCTTATGGATAAATATAAGGATATTATTGATATAGATAAGGTTATTACTATTAATGAAAGTGAGGATTCTTCTAAAATTAGTTTAAATTTATTTGTTGCTTGTAATGAGGATATTACAGAATATAAGGAAGTTATAGAAGAAGATAAAAATAAAAGTGTAAAGAGTGAGTAAAATGTCAAATTATGCTTGAAAAAGAATAATATTTCTGATATACTTTAACCATAGGATAGAAGTTAGATCCGATTAAAAGAAAAAAGGAGAGAGAAAAAATGAAAAAGAAAATGTTATTCTTAATGGCTGCTATAGCATTATTTGTTCCAAGTGTTATGGCTGCTGAAGCTCCTACTTATGATGAGGAGAATAAAGCACTTTTTGCTAATGGTACACCTGTTACTGTTGAAGCTAGAACAGATGGCGTTGCTGGTGCTTTAGTAAAATGGAATGGTGGTGAAAAATTATTACCCGCTGATAATTCAGTATTTGGTGGAAGCCATGATAGTGCTGCTAAGATTGATAGTACTAGTGTTACTGTAAATGGTGGTACTTTACACAATGTATTTGGTGGTGGCCTTCATAAAAGCTATGTTGGGACTGCTGTTGTTACAATAAATGGTGGTAAATTTACTGGTAAGGTTCATGGTGGTGGCGCAAGTTCATATTCTGGATCTACATGTCATCAACCATGGTATGAAGGTAATAAGGAAAAAGCTACTACTGTAGTAGATGAGGCTATTGTTACAATAAATGGTGGAACTTTAACTGATGTATTCGGTGGTGGTGAAGGAATTAGTTATACTAAAAAAGCTACATTGATCGTTAATAAGTCTTTTACAGGTAATATTGCTTATGCTACTGCTGGAGGTTCTAATGGTTATGCTGATGAAGCATATGTTGAACTTTATGGTGGTAATGTAAAAGTATTACAAGCTGTAAATAAAGGATTTATAAATAATTCTGATATGTTAGTAGATGGAGCTAATGTAGAAAATGCTTATGTATCTTCAGAAGGAGCTAATCAAAAATTAGGCGTTACTGAAAGTGCTTCACTTACTATTAAAAGTGGTAAAGTAAAAAATGTTGCACCTGGACAAAGTGGAAATCCTGGGGAAAAAGCTACTACTATATCTTCACTTCTTTATAAAGAAGGAACAGTAGAAAATATGTCAAATGATTTCGACGGTGATATGGTTAGTGAAGCAGTAATCTTAACATTTAATGCTAATGGTGAAACTGAAACAGTTGCTGTTCCTAAAGGTGGAAGCTTTACTGCAGATGAAGTAACAGAACTTACTTCTGAACTTGAAAATGCTTTAGTTGGAAGTGGTTATAAATTTGTTGGTTTCTTTAAAGATGACAAATTTACTACAGCATTTGATTTAACTAAACCAATGAATGAAGATACAACTGTATTTATGAAATTGGAAGAAGTTAAAAACAATACTGAAGTTAAAAATAATGATGGTAAAAAGGCAGAAGATAATCCTAAAACTTCAGATATTAATTTAGCTTTAATACTTGGTATGATTGCACTTGGTGGTGCTGGAGCATTTGTTTCTTATAAAAAGAAAAACTCTAAAGCTAATAATTAATAATTAAATCAAAAGAAGTCATACGACTTCTTTTTTGTATGATTAACTAGTTAAAGACTTTGGCTTTAACTAGCAATGAGAGACCTTAGACTCGAATTGAAATTAAGAGATAAATAACTATTGTAAATATTTTAAAAATTTAGTACAATTATATTATGGTGATGATATGAATAAAGACTATGACACTAATAATGATAATTATATTCCTAAGCATGCAAATGATGATAATAATCAATATAATAATTGGAATAATAATATAAATAATAATTATAATAATACAAATAATAATTATAACAATATGAATAATAATAACAATATGAATAATAATTATAACAATATGAATAATAATAATAATTATAATGATTTTTGGGGTAATGATAAGGTATATAATAATATTGTTAATAATTATAATAAGATTAATGATAATATGCATAATGATTCTAATAGTGATATTAATAGTAATGATATAAATAGTAATAAAATTAAACATATTAAAAGAAAAAGAAAGAATAGTAAGGTTATATGGACTGTTATTATGTTTATATTTATATTTATTGCTTTGGCTTGTGTAGTTAAACTTATATTTTGGAATAGGGATAATAAAAAGACTTCTTCTTTGATTGATAATATTTCTTCTGATACGATGATTAAAGAGGTTGATGATAGTGATAGTGAATTGGTATCAAAAGATGAAGATAAGAATAGTGATTATTGGTATTATATTACTTTTCCTTTAATTGATGTTGATATTAGTAAGCTTAAGAGTAAGAATAGTGATACTGTTGGTTGGATTAATGTTAATAATACAAATATTAATTATCCTTTTGTTCATTATAAAGATAATGATTTCTATTTAAATCATTCTTATGATAAGTCTTATAATGAGGCTGGATGGGTATTTATGGATTATCGTAATAATATTAATTTAGATAATAAGAATACTATTTTATATGCTCATAGTAGGCTTGATAAAACGATGTTTGGTTCTCTTAGTAAGACACTTCATTCTTCTTGGTTTACTAATCGTGATAATCATATTATTAGATTATCTATGGAAAAGGAGAATACGATGTGGCAAATATTTTCGGTATATAAAATACCTGAAGAAAGTTATTATATTACTACTAAATTTAATAGTGATACTGATTATACTAAGTTTTTAGATACTATTAAGAATAGAAGTATATACAATTTTAAGACTAAGGTTACCGCTGAAGATAAGATTCTTACGCTTAGTACTTGTTATTCTGATACGGAAAGAACTGTAGTTCATGCTAAACTTATTAAGAGGAGTAAAAACTAAAAAAATATAAAGAATATATTTAAAATATTCTTTTTTTATGGTATAATTTTCTTCGAGGTGTGTATTATGAAGGCAAATAGAACAATAACAAGAGAGAAAGCAATGACTGTATTGTATCAAATCTTTTTATATAATAAAAATAATATTAGTTATAAGATAGATGATGTTATTAATGAAATACTTGAATCTATGGATATAGAGGATAGAAAGAAGATTGATATTAATTTTTTAAATGATTTAGTTAATGGAGTAATTAATAATATGGATAATATTGATAAATATATTTCTAAGTATTTATCTAATTGGACTATTGATAGACTTGGTCTTACTGATCAAGCTATTATTAGAATATCTGTATATGAACTTATATATACTGATACTCCTAATCTAGTATGTATTAATGAAGCAATTGAACTTGCTAAGAGATATTCTGATGAAAAGGTAGCTAAAATGATTAACGGTGTATTAGATAAGATCTATCATGAAATAGAGGATAATTGTGAATAATAGTTATAATATTATTAAATTTGATTCTAACTATGATGATTTAGTTAATAGTGGTGTGATATCACCACTTAATAGATATAAGTATTCTTTTTATATTAATAGTGATAAATTATTTTTTAAAGAGGATACTGATAGAATGTATTATGAACTTATTGGAACTGCCATAGGGGATTATTTAAATATTTTACATACTAGTTATAAGTTAACTATGATTGAGACTAGTGATACTAATATTAAGGGAGTAACTTCTAAGGACTATAGAGAAGATGGCTATAAACTTATTAAGTTTAATAATATTTTATTTGGAAAAGAAATGACTTTAGATAATATTAGTGAAAGACTTAATATTTATTTTAATGATTATAGGAATAAAGATATTATTGTAAATGATATTTATAATGATGTTATTACTTATTATATGTTAGATTTATTACTTGGTAATATTGATAATGGTAAATATAATTATGAGTTTATGGCTAGTGATACTAATGCTAAAATGTCTCCATATTCTGATTTTGGAATGATATTTAATTTTAGTAGTACTAAGTTAAGAGTTAATGAATATTGTAATTCATCTATATATGATAATTTAAATGTATTACTTAGTATGAATAAGGAATATTTAACTAGGTTTTCTTCTATGTATGAAAAACTTACACCAAATAAACTTGAAGAGATTATTAATGATGTAGAAAAGAATAATAAAGTTGATTTTGGAAGTAATTTTAAGAATATTATTTTTCTTTCTTATAGTAGACATTATGTTATGTTAGGTAATATTATTAATACTATTAAAAAGAATAGTTATTTGACTAAGAAATGAGGGGTATACCTATGAATAATAACTATATTACTGTTACTGAGGTTAATAAATATATTAAAGAGATAGTTAACGAGGACTTACTTCTTAAGAAAGTATATTTAAAAGGGGAAATATCTAATTTTAAGGCTCATTCTAGAGGTCATTATTATTTTACTTTAAAGGATGAGAATTCTAGAATAGCTGCAGTTATGTTTTCTTTTAATAATCGTAATTTGAAGTTTGTACCATATGATGGTATGAAAGTTCTTGTTAGTGGTAAGATTGATGTATATGAGGCTTCAGGTAGTTATCAGATATATGTTGAAGAGATGGCTCCTGATGGTATTGGAGCTTTGTATGTGGCTTTTGAACAACTTAAAGAGAAGTTATCTAAAGAGGGATTATTTGATAAGGATAAGAAGAAAAAGGTTAGAAGGGTACCTAATGTTGTTGGAATTGTTACTTCTCCTACTGGAGCTGCTATTAGGGATATTCTTACTACTATTAAAAGAAGATATCCTGTATGTAAGACTATTTTATTTCCGGCTTTAGTACAGGGAGATAATGCTGCTTTAGATATTGCTAAGAAAATTAAACTGGCTAATGAGGTAAAAGATATATATGGTATTGATACTTTGATTGTTGGTCGTGGTGGCGGTTCACTTGAGGATTTATGGCCTTTTAATGAAGAAATTGTAGCAAGAGCTATATATGATAGTAAGCTTCCTGTTATATCTGCTGTTGGGCATGAGGTCGATATTACTATTTCGGATTATGTAGCTGATCTTAGGGCTCCTACACCTACAGCAGCTGCTGAACTTGCTGTACCGGATATTAATACTATAATTACATATTTGGATACTGCTAGAAGTAGGGGATATACAGCACTTACTAATATTGTTAATATTAATTATAAAAAATTAGATGCAATAAAAAATAGTTATATTCTTAGTAAACCTATGAGTATGTATGAGATTAAGGAACAGAAGTTAGATATACTTATTGATAGTTTAAATAAAGCTATGAATAAGAAATTAGAGAATACTAAGGTTAAGTTATATACATTAGAGAATAGTTATATTCTTAATAACCCTAATATGTTATATAAATATAGTGCTCAGAAATTAGAACATATTATATCTAAATTAGAAGTTCTTAATCCACTTAATACTTTAAGTAGAGGATATGCTATTATTAAAAAAGATGGTAAGGTATTACCTAGTGTTAAAAATATGAAAAAGGATGATGTAGTAACTATAACATTAAATGATGGTGAAGTTACTAGTAAAATAATTAAGGTAGGTGAAAAAAATGGCTAAAGAAAAGGAAATGACTTTTGAAGAAAAAATAAAGTTACTTGAAGAAATAGTTAAAGAACTTGAGGGTGGTGAGGTACCACTAGATGAAGCAATAGAGAAATATACTTCTGCGATGAAACTAGCTAAAGAGTGCTCTGATAAGTTAAATGAAGTTAGTGAAAAAGTTAATAAAATAATGCTTGAAAATGGTAAATTAGAAGACTTTACTGTGAGTGAGTAGTGATTAATGAAAAGTAAACAAAATATTTACTTTTCTTTTTCTTTATGAGATAATTAATATGGTGGTATAAAGATGGAATATATAGTATTAATACCTAATTCTATTAAAAAAAATATTATTAAGGAAGTTAGAAATAAATATTATAACTATAATATTAAGTTTTTATCTTTAGAAGAGTTTATAGAAAAATATATTTTTTCTTATAATAATAAAACAATATATTATTTAATGCGTGAATATAATCTTAATTTAAGTAGTGCTATGGTATATATTAAGAATTTATATTATATTGATATGAATATTCATAATAAAAAGATGGATACTCTTATTAATATGAAAAAGTTTTTAGATGATAATAATTTACTTATATATGATAAATATTTTAAAGAGTATGTTAAGAATAAAGAAATATATATATATGGTTATGATTATCTTAATAAATATTATCTTAAAGTTTTAGAAGGGCTTAATTATAAAGTTATTGATTATGTATATAATGATTATGAAGTTAAGAATATTTATGAATTTAATTATATTGATGAAGAAGTTATATTTGTTATTGATAAGATATTAGAATTAATTAGAAATAATATAAAACCAGAGAATATTAAACTTATTATATCTAAAGAGTATGAAGAGATTATAGATAGATTATTTAAAATATATAATATTCCTATTAATGTAAAAAAAAGAAGTATTTATAGTGCTAGAAGTGTTAAAGACTTTTTGAATAATTTAGATGATATTAATAAGGGTTTAGATGATATTAATGATGATGAAATTAGGAATAAGGTTATTTCAGTTCTTAATAATTATGCTTTTATAGATAATAAAAAAGATGCCCTAGAACTTATTATTAATGATTTAAAGAATACTTATTTTGAAGATGGTAATACTTCTGTTAAAATAGCTAGATTAGATGATTATTTTACAGATGATGATTATGTTTTCTTACTTGGATTTAATAAAGAGAATATACCTATATTATATAAAGATGATGAGTATTTTAGTGATAAAGAAAAAGAAGAAATGGGATATGATAGTAGTAATACTCTTAATATTAATAAGAAAATAGAAGTTATTAAGAAAATTAAGAATATTAAAAATATTATAATTAGTTATAAATTATATGATGCTAATAATATTTATACTAGGAGTGACTTATTTAGTGATGTTAATATTATTAAAGATTATAAGCATTTATATACTAATAATGATATGATGAATAAAATCTTTTTAGCAGGTATGTTAGATGATTTGGTTAAGTATGATGTTATGAATGATGATATTAATTTACTTATAAGTAATTATCATATTCCTTATATGGAATATGATAATAGTTATCATACTATTGATAAGGATAAATTATATAAATATTTGAATAATAAGCTACTATTATCTTATACTTCACTTAATAATTATTATAAATGTAAGTTTAAATATTATCTTAATCATGTTCTTAAGATTAATATTATTCGTGATGATTTTGCTATTTTAGTAGGAGAGGTATGTCATTATATTTTATCTTGTATGGATAATGATGATTTTGATATTGATACTTTATTTGATAATTATTTGAAAACTAAAAGAGAATTTTCTAAAAGAGAGATGTTCTTTCTTAATAATATTAAAGAAGAGATAGTATTTATAGTGGCTACTATTAGAAAACAAATGACTTATACTACTTTTGATAAAAGTATGAAAGAAAAGTGTGTATATGTAAATAAGGATAGGAATATTAAAGTTACTTTTAAAGGGGTTATAGATAAAGTTTTATATAAAGAAGAAGATGATATTACTTATTTAGTTGTTATTGATTATAAGACTGGTACCGCTGGAATTGATATTAAGAATATGGAGTATGGTCTTGGTATGCAACTTCCAATATATTTATATTTATCTAGTAAGATTGGTCTTAAAGATGTTAAAGTAGTTGGTTTTTATTTACAAAAATTACTTAATACTAGTTTAGATAATAGTAAAGATTATTTAGAAGAGAAAGAAAGTAAGTTAAAATTAGATGGTTATTCTATAAATAATGAAAATATATTATCTAAATTTGATACTACTTATCATGATTCTAAACTTATTAAATCTATGAAAACCACTAATAATGGCTTCTATAAATATAGTAAGGTATTAACAGGTGAGGAAATGGATGAAATGGCAATACTAGCGGATAATATGATTGATAAGGCTATTGATGGTATATTAGATTGTGATTTTGATATTAATCCTAAGGTAATAAATGGTAGTAATGAAAGTTGTAAGTTATGTGAATATAGAGATATCTGCTACCAAAGAGAAAAAGATATTGTTTATATCAATAAGGAGGTTAAAGATGATGGAGAAGTATAGTAGCGATTATAGTTATTATGGTAATGTATATAGAAAGAGTGCTGATGGTAATGATATTCTAGTAGAAGAGAATGCTATGCTAGAGTATTATGATGAGACTTTTAAATTTGCTTTTCTTTCTGATGCTATGGCTTATATTCTTTCACTTGCTTATGATAAAGAAGAGGATAATAAAGTAGCAGAAAATGTTTTGAATAGTAAAATGTTTTCTTGTGATAGAAATACTACTAATAATGGAGAAATTTATGTTGCTCCTGAATCAATTAGGGTTAATATGAAATATCCTGAATTAAAAGTACTTATTGATAATCTTAATAATCCAAAAAAACGTAAAGGTAAGAAGTGATATTATGGCATGGACTAATGAGCAAAAGGAAGCTATTTATACTGAAGGAACTAATATTATAGTTTCTGCTGGAGCAGGAAGTGGTAAAACAGCTGTTCTAACTGAAAGAGTATTAGAAAAAGTAAAAAAGGGAATATCAGTAGATAATCTTCTTATTTTAACTTTTACTAAAATGGCCGCTAAAGAGATGAAGGAAAGAATAGGAGATAAGTTAAGAAAAGAAGGACTTACTAGTGAACTTGCTAAACTAGATACAGCGGATATTACTACTTTTGATGCATATGCTTTATCAGTTGTAAAGAAATATCATTATTATTTAAATGTAAGCAAAGATATTAATATTATTGATGGATCAGTTATTGCTTTATATAAAAGAAAGATACTTAAAGATATATTTGAAGAGTTATACGAAGAAAATAATCATGAATTTATTGATTTTATACAGGAATATTGTATTAAAGATGATAAAGATATATTTGAATTTATACTTAATATTAATAGTAAACTTGATTTAAAAACTAATAAGAGAGAATATTTACATAATTATATTAATACAGTATATGATGAAGTAAAGATTGATAATGATATTGATAATTATATTAAAGTAATACTTAAACTTATTTCTAATATTAATGATTATCTAGAATATATAGATGATGATGATTATTTAGCAAAATTATATGATGTTATATCTCCTTTATTAAGTGCTAAAAGCTATGATGATATTAAAAGTAATATTTCTATTAAACTACCTATTCTTAGAGGTGCTAGTGATATTACTCGTGAATATAGAGATAAAATTAAGAGTACTATAGATGAGATTAAAAAACTTACTACTTATGATAGTTATGATGATATTAAGAGGGGTATACTTAGTACTAAGGGAAATGCAAAAGTTATTATTGATATTATTAAGAAATTAGATGATATAACATATAATTATAAGGTTAAATATAATTCTTATGAATATTCAGATATTTCTGCTTTGGCTATTAAACTAGTAAGAGATAATAAGGAAATTAGAGAAGAAATTAAAAATAATTTAAATGAGATATTAATTGATGAATATCAAGATACTAATGATGTTCAAGAAGAGTTTATATCATATATATCTAATAATAATGTTTATATGGTTGGAGATATTAAGCAATCTATATATAGATTTAGGAATGCTAATCCATATATTTTTAAGAATAAGTATGATACTTATAGTAATAATATTGGTGGCATAAAAATAGATTTAAATAAGAATTTTAGAAGTAGAGAAGAAGTTATTAATAATATTAATTTATTGTTTGATAGAATTATGGATAATGATATTGGTGGTGCTGATTATTCGTTATCACATAGAATGATATATGGTAATCTTATGTATAAGGGTGATGGTGATAACAAAGAAGATAATAACTTCTCAGTATATAATTATCTTAATGATACTACTTTTAAAAATAATGAAGTAGAGGCATTTATTATTGCTGATGATATTAAAAATAAAATTAATAGTGGTTATAGAGCTTTTGGTAAGGATACTAATGGTGTTAGAAAGATTAAGTATAGTGATTTTGCTATTTTACTTGATAGTAGTAAATCATTTGATTTATATAAAAAGATATTGGAATATAATGGTATTCCTACTTCTATTGTAAAATCTGTTAATTTAACTGATGGAGAGGTAGTACTGGTTATTAAAAATATTATTAGTTTTATTATTAAGATTAATGATAATAAAATAGATAATGAATTTAAAAAGTTATTTATATCTATTGGTAGAAGTTTTTTATTTAATACTGATGATAATGTTTTATTTGATTATTTTTTGAATAATAATTTTAAAGATAGTGATATATATAAAATTAGTTATAATATTACTAAGAGGTTAGATACTATCAGTTTAGAAGAGATTATTGATCTTATTGTAGATAATTTTGATTTTTATAATAAGTTATTTCTACTAGGTGACTATAATGCTAATATTTTGAGAATACAGAAATTAAAAGAGATTACTAATAGTTTAATTAATCTTGATTATGATATTTATGATTATCAAAAATATTTAGATGATATTATTAGTAATAATTTAAAACTAGAATATAGTGTTAATGATAATAGCACTGATACTGTTAAAATTATGACTATTCATGCTTCTAAGGGACTTGAATTTGGAGTCTGCTACTACGGGGAATTATATAATAGATTTAATAATAGTGATGCTATAAGTAAGTATTCATATGATAATAAATATGGTATTATTCTTCCTTATAAAGATAAATTCTTATATAATACTATTTATCATAATCTTAGTTATAGGGATTATGTAATGGAAAATATTAGTGAAAGAATAAGACTTTTCTATGTAGCATTAACAAGAGCTAAAGAGAAGATGATATTTATTTTACCTAGTAATACTAAAGAGGATAATAAAAGTATTGGTGATATTATAGATAATAGTATTAGAGGTAAATATAATAGTTTTGCTAGTATTATGTATTCTTTAGAGAGTATTACTAAAGACTATTATAAAAATATTGATATTAATGATATTAATTTATCTAAAGATTATAATATGATTTCTAATAATAATTATAAAGAACATTTAAAATTAATAAATGATAAAATAGAAGTTAATACTACTTGTATTCTAAGTAGTATTAAAGAGAATAAAACTTTTTCAAAAAAGGATATTCATATTGTTACTAAAGAAGAAGAGGATAAACTTCTTTATGGTAGATTAATACATGAATTGTTTGAATGTACTGACTTTAATAATTTAGATAATTTATCAGATAATAATAAAAAGATTATTGAGAGATTCTTAGAGAAAGTTGATATATCTCATGCAAATATATATAAAGAATATGAATTTATCTATGACGAGGATAATACAACATATCATGGTATTATCGACTTGATGTTAGAGTATCAAGATAATATTAAAATAATTGATTATAAACTTAAGAATATAAATGATGATGCTTATATTAAGCAGCTTAATGGTTATAAAGATTATATTGAAAAATTATTTAATAAAAAAACTAGTATTTATTTATATTCTATAACTTTAAATACTTTAGAAGAGATTAAGTAAAAAAATTCTTTCTATATGATATAACTCGTGTTATAATTATATAGAAAGTTATGCCGAATTAGTTTAGTGGTAGAACAAGGCCCTCGTAATGCCTAGAGGTAAGTTCGATTCTTACATTCGGCACCACTTTTGTTTTCAAAGACAATAGGCTTTGAAATTTTAGTTAAAGACTTATGGCTTTAACTAACAGTGAGAGACTTTAGGTTCGAACTGTAACTAAGGAGATAAATAATGAATAATATTAAAAAAATTTTATTAATAGGAATTATATTTTTTATATGTGGATGTTCTTTTTTTGATAATGATAAAAAGGTTATGCCAATAGATAATTCTGATTTAGATAAAAATGAATATAAAGATGATAATCCTATTAAACTTGGTATATTTTTGGTAGATAATAATTATCATAATAAAAGTGTTATTGATGATGATTATTATACTGATTTTGTAAGTGGTAAGGATATTGCTTCATTCGAAGTTTTTTATACAGGAGATGAAGTTATTGATGGTACTAATTTTAAGAATACTTGGAATAATTATTATGATAAATATACTGATATTGATAACTATAAAATAGGGTATAATATTAAATTTATATTAAATGATGGTACTAGTTTGGATAATACTTTTTTAAAACCAGATATATTTTATTTTGCTAAATATTTTTATGTTTATTTTTATGATGATATTCATCAAAAAGATGGAACTATGTATAGTCATTTGGAAGAAGTTAATGATAATACTTTAATGACCTCTATTAAACTATATGCTGTAGATGGTATAGATGATGTTAAAGATATTATTTTGACTGCTTTTACATATGATGATGAAGATGATTTTGATGATAATGGTAATTATAGGGGTAGTTCTAGTTATACTATTGAAATTAAAAGAAAGTGAGTTATTTTTCACTTTCTTTTAGTTTATTTAGATATTCTTTACTTATTTGTATTAGAATGTCCTCTACTTCTTTTGGGTTATCAAGTCCTATATAATATTCTTTGTTATTTTCTTTTATTGTTTTTCTTAGACAAATGTCTTCTGGATTATTAATATTAGCGAATAGGGTATATTTATTATTGTTTATTATTAATTCTTTTATAATAATATATTCTATATTGTCATCTAAAATTATTGTTTTCATTTTCTTCCTCTTGTATTTTTACTTGTATCTTTTACAATGTTATCTATAGTTCCATTTTCATAGGCCTCTAATAATTCTTTTTTTCCATATGTTTCTAATATTTGAATACTTGGATTACCATTACTATCTACTAAACCATTTATTTTACAATAATCTGCCCAATCTTTATATCTTTTAGTACCATCGGAATATGTTATAGAACTTATTAAATTATAGTCCTGCAATAGGTTAGCACCTGCTTTTTCTAATACTTTTTTATATGCATAAGTTTCAGCAATGCTTGGATCTGTTATACCGATATTTTGATAAGCTTCATTTGAAATATAGTTATTCATCTTTATTGTACCGTTTTCTCTGATAGTAATTATACCTGCTGCTTCTAAATTTCTTTCGGCTTGTTTAATAACTATAGCAATAGCGGCATTTGATTTTCCTGTTTCTTTGATATCTTTTAAGGTGTATATAGCGGTTCCTAAAGAGATAGCTACCGCTAAAGAGAGTGGTACTATTTTACGATAGAAAAATGTACTTTGATATTTTATATTGTCTTTTGCTTTTGTTGTTTCTACTTTGTTGGTAGTAATACTTTTACTTGATACTTCTTCTAATTTACTAGCTATATTTATTTGCTTTGTTTCTTCTAAAGAAAAATATTCTATCGGTATTCTTTTGCCATAGTTACCGATTACATATTCTTTTTTTTCTTGATTATTAAAGTCTTTTAACTCATTATTTATTTCTTTAATATCTTCTTGATTTGTTTTGCTATTTTTCATTGTTATTTAGTTATTATTTCCTTTTTTTATTATTTTTATTATTTATAGAATTAAAGTAAATTATTTTGCCTTCTTTTTGAGCATCACATCTTTGATGATTTTCATCAAGTTCGATATAATTACCGTTTTCATCAAATGTGAAGTATGTTGCGTATTTTTTAGGTGGTTCTTTGATATAATCTTTTATATTAACTATAGTTTTATCATTGTTATCTTTTTCTTCTAAATAACAATTTCCTTTTCTATCCTCATAATACATATTATCATTGGCATCTTTAAAAATATATTCTAGTTTTGTTAAATTTCCTTCTTGATCTTGGAAAAAGCTACCAAAATTTTCAGTAATATGTAACCAGCCTTTTTTTGATCCGTCACTAGTTTTAAAATTTATGGTTTGTTTTTTTAATATTGGTATTCCAGCAGGATCAAGTAATGGTTTTCCATCAGGACCAATTATATGTCTTTTTTTATTTTCCTCGATATGTTTGCGTAATTCGGCAAGTTCTCTATTAATTTGCTTTAATTCTTCTTCGGTAAAATCATTTTTCATTTTTTATTCCTCCTATGATAAATATATATTAAAAAAAGAAGAAAGTCAATTTACTAGACATTTTTTCTTTTTTTAGTGTAAAGAAGATTATTATTAATATTTTTCATTTCTAGATATAATTCACTTGAATATATTGCTTTTTCTTTAGTTTGATATTCTTCAGTAAAGTTTATCATTGGTTCTAAATAATTTATATTTTTTTTCATTAATTTTGTTATAGGTATTTTATTATTTATATGTAATGTTAAATTACCTTCTTTAATAGTAGAGTATAAATAACCACTATTAATTAAATCTTTTATGTTTTCAAATAATTTTTTCTTATTATAACCCATTAATAGCTCTTGATATTCTTTGTTTTTTATTTTTTGATAAATCAATTCATTTAATATTTCGGGATTAAAAGATTTTTGTTCTTTAATTTTTAATATTACTATGAACATTTCTAGTAAATCATTTAATTTGAAAACAGTAGATGTATTATCTCTATCATCAATTTTTTGTAATGAAATGCCAAATGTTTTTATGACTTCCGATTGGTTTGGCATACATTTTTTACAACAATAACATGGATCTATTTTGCTATCTAAATAGTTATAATAGGTTATTTCCCACATTTTACCCGCTGATATTTCTTTACCACATGAGTAACATATTGTAGGTGTTTCTATCTCTACATCTTTTATACTTTTTATTCTATTATTTATTTTCATATTTTTTTCCTTTCATAAATATATTATTTTTCTTGGTGAATGTATTATATAATTTATTTTGTTATTTGTCAAATAAAAGACTATTGGGGGTTAGTCAATAGTCTTTAGTGTTAGTTGATTATTTATTAAATCAATAGTGATTGTACTTCCATATTTTATTTGATCATTTATTATAGCATTAGCTATTAATGTTTCAATATTTCTTTGTACATATCTTTTTATTGGTCTTGCACCATACTTTTCATCATATGATGAATTAATTATATATTCTTTTGCTTTATCTGTTATTACTAGATGTAATCTTTTATCTTGTAATCTTTTTTCAGTATCAGTAATTATTTTATCTAAGATGTCATTTACTACTTCTTTAGTTAATGAATTAAATATAATTATTTCATCTATACGATTAATAAATTCTGGTTTAAATGTGCTTTTTAGTTCATTCATTACTAATTCATTAGCATTGTTATTTCCTTCAAGAATATATTCACTTCCTAGATTAGATGTCATGATAATTATGGTGTTTTTGAAATCTACTGTTCTTCCTTGACCATCAGTTATTCTACCATCATCTAGTATTTGAAGTAATACATTAAAGATATCACGATGGGCTTTTTCTATTTCATCAAATAGAATTATAGAGTAGGGGTTACGTCTTACTGCTTCAGTAAGTTGTCCTCCTTCATCATATCCAACATATCCTGGAGGAGCCCCTATTAACCTAGCTACTGAATGACTTTCCATATATTCAGACATATCTATTCTTATCATATGTCTTTCATCATCAAATAATTCATAGGCTAATGTCTTAGCGACTTCGGTTTTACCAACACCAGTAGGGCCTAAGAAGATAAATGAACCGATAGGTCTATTTGGATCTTTAATACCCGCTCTAGCACGAATTATTGCTTCGCTTACTAAATGTATTGCTTCATCTTGACCTTTAACTCTTTTTTTCATGTTTTCTTCTAGGTGAAGTAGTTTTTCTCTTTCACCACCAACTAATTTAGATATTGGAATATTAGTCCATTTAGATATAATAGCTGCTACTGATTCTTCATCTACGGTATCAGATAATATATCAGATTTATTTATTTTTTCTAATTCTGCTAATTCTTTTTCTAGTCTTGGAATTGTACCATGTCTTAATTTGGCTGCAGTTTCTAAATCGTAGTTATTTTCTGCTTTTTCTAAAGCAAAGTTAGCAGAATCTATTTCTTCTTTCTTTTTACTAATTTTAGTATTAACTGTTTTTTCTTCTTCCCATCTAGTTTTTAAATCTTTTTCTTTTTCTTTAAGACTTAATAATTCTTTATCTATAGATTCAATTCTATTTTTAGAAATATCATCTTTTTCTTTCTTTAGAGCTTGTTTTTCTATTTCAAGAGTCATAATATTTCTTTCTAAATTATCAAGTTCAGTAGGTACTGATTCCATTTGTACTTTAATTGTAGCTGCTGCTTCATCTATTAAATCGATTGCTTTGTCTGGTAAAAATCTATCAGTTATATATCGATCGGATAGGGTAGCCGCTGCTACTAGGGCTTTATCTTTAATATTTACACCATGGAATACTTCAAATTTTGGTTTTAGACCTCTTAATATTGTAATGGTATCTAATACATTAGGTTCTTTTACTAATACTTTTTGAAATCTTCTTTCAAGAGCGGCATCTTTTTCAATATATTTTCTATATTCATTTAAAGTAGTAGCACCGATACAATGTATTTCACCTCTGGCAAGCATAGGCTTAAGCATATTACCAGCATCCATAGCTCCTTCAATGGCTCCTGCTCCTACAATCATGTGTATTTCATCAATAAACATAATGATGTTACCATCTGATTCTTTTACTTCTTTAAGAACAGCTTTTAATCTTTCCTCAAATTCACCACGATATTTGGCTCCTGCTACTAGGGCTCCCATATCAAGTTCCCATACTGTTTTATCTTTTAAACTATTTGGAACATCACCTTTGATTATTCTTGTTGCAAGTCCTTCAACTATAGCGGTTTTACCAACACCTGGTTCGCCGATCAATACCGGGTTGTTTTTAGTTCTACGGGAGAGAATCTGGATGACGCGCTCGATTTCTTTGTCTCTGCCGATAACAGGATCCAGTTGCTCTTTGCGGGCCATTTCGGTTAAATCTCTGCCAAATTTATCGAGGGTAGGGGTTTTGCTCTTTCTTTTACCATCTGGGACATCATTATCTCCATAAGGGGTTCCCTCGTTGTCATAATTGTATTCATCGGAGGAATTATCCCCGCGTCCAGACTGGAGCATGGAGTAAACCATTTGACGGATTCTGCGAACATCAGCATCAGCCATATCCAGTAGCCAATGGGAGGCCATGCCTTCATCTTCAGCAGCCAATCCTAACAGCAGATGCTCAGTATCAACAAAATTAACTCCAGAACGGACGGCTTCTTCTACTGCTAGCTGCAAAGCTCTTTTAGCCCGTGGGGATAGACCGCGGAAACTATTACCATAATTGGCTTCATCATCAATATTTTCTGCTAAGACGTCTGCATTAAGATGCAATTCATCTAGTACTTTAGCTGCTATACCATCTTCTACTTCAAACAGCCCAAGCAGCATATGCTCGGTATTAATATAGGCACTATGTCTATCCTTAGCTTCCTGCTCTGCGATAGCCAAAGCTTTTTGAGCCCTTTCGGTGAGCCGTCTGCTAACGCGATTCATTTGCTCAGCTGGGATAAAATTGGCTCCCATACCACCAAACAGATTGAGCGCACCAGTTTCGGCGGCACATTTTTCACATAGATAATTTGTTTCTCTAATTCCATTATTTACTTTAGTAACTCTTACTGTTGCTGTTCTTTGTTGGCATCTTTGACACAACATATAAAACACCACCTTTCAAAAATAGGGGAAAAGTCATCTTTAGCTAAAATATTTGTTAAACTAGCTATACGAAATCATCTCTTAATAGTAATAATAATACTGCGTTTAGCATATCACCTCTCAAAGCATCAGCTTTTTCGTCAGAGCCTAAAAGCTTATCATTAATCATAGATTTGATGATCATTCCTTCTCTGCTAGTAAGGAAATCTTCTTCTAGAAGGCGGTCTACTAACTTTTCTCCTACCTGATGGCTGACTTTTCTTTGGCCTGCAGTTTCTAACATGGCTGTAAGATTAGTCTCGTTATCCATTGAAAGTTTAATGATGCGGACAAAACCACCGCCACCTCTGCGGCTTTCTACCATATATCCCTGATTAGGTGAAAAACGGGTAGAGAGAACATAGTTGATTTGCGAAGGAACACACATAAAAATTTCCGCTAAATCACTACGCTTTATTTCTAGAATACCGTCCTTACTATTTGATAACAATTTTTTAAGATATTCTTCAATTTGATTGGAAAGCGTACTCATCAAACTCAGCCTCTGTTATCTATGAAAGTTAATTTAGAAAATGACTCTGACCTTCTCTGACCTTAATTA
>ERZ827478.183-NODE-183-length-72746-cov-9.512374_pt1 | contig 72746 bp, 72 predicted proteins | sample MGYA00519705_ERZ827478 | MGnify/ENA primary metagenome ERZ827478 (study PRJEB31778, sample SAMEA3449318) | human gut metagenome | biome: human gut; feature: human-associated habitat; material: faeces | place: United Kingdom | collected 2010/2012 ...
GTTTTCTATATCCTTTTTAATCATATAATCAAGTTTTTTATTTTGAGTTATAGGATAATTAATACCAATTAAAATATTTTTATTATTTTCAATAATAGTTGTAATTTCTTTTTCACTATTTTTTTTAAAACAACCAGTAAATAGGATTAAAACAAATATTATTAAAACAAACCTTTTCATATGAATCACCACACTTAATTATATTCAAAATAAACTTTATATAGTAGTTTTTAATGTTCAAGATAAATCTAAGTTCATATAACATAGTAGGTGGTATTATGTTAGAATTTATTATGAAATATTGGATTGAATTTAGTTTTGGACTAGTAATCAGTTTTATAACCTTTTTATGTAAAAGGATAAATTATTATTATAAAGTTATGAATTCAACTAAAAATGGCGTTAAAGTATTACTTAAAGGTGAAATAATAAGACGTTATAACGAATATAAAAAAATAGGATGTCTGTCTTTGTTTGATAAGGAAATAATTACTGAGTTATATGAAGAGTATAAAAATTTAGGAGGTAATGGCGTTATTGAAGATATGATTGATGATATATCTGAAATTCCACTAACGAAGGGATGTGGAGGTGATTAGATGGAAGAGTTTTTTCCGACATTACTTTTAGATTTACTAGTTATAAGTATTACTTTTAGTATCGTACTTATGGCATTAATTCAAAAATTTAAAGTATTGTCTTTTATTAATAAATCTTGGCAAGTATGGTTTTTAAACCTTATTTTCTCCTTCTTAATAGGAATACCTTTTGCAATGACATTTTATAACATAACACTAAAGGATAGTTTATGGGTTGGCTTCTTTAGTTTTGTTGGAGCATCTGGTATTTATCAAGCTTTAAAAAATCAAAAAATTATAAATTATACCCCATCATCAATCAGTAACAAAGTTACCTTAGATAAAAAAAATGAAATTAAGAGGTCATCATGATTTATCTAGGAAGTCAACGTGTAATTACAAATAGCTTTTCAAATCATAAAACAGCAGAGGATTATGCAGGCGCACACTTATCAGAAGTTAAAATAAATGGGACGGGTGTTGTAACAAAAGTTATCAATCGTTTTAAATCACATGAAGATAGTATTAATTATAATGATTTTCTAAATAATAAAAATGCTTGGAAAGATGGTAATTACTATAATTGTAAATCAATAACAGGAAAACAAGTACGTATGCACTATAATGAAATAGGTGGTAATCAAATATGGATTGAAACTTATCAAGGAAATGAAAAAATAATTCTTAGATTTGCTCATCTAGATAGTGTACTTGTAAATGTTGGAGATGTTGTAAATAGTAATACGGTGATAGCAAAACAAGGTAATACAGGACTTGTTTTATCAAATAAAAGTCGAAGTGATAGTTCATATGGATCACATGTTCATCTAGAAGTAACTAATAAAAATGGAGCATATTTAAATCCTCGTCCTTATGCTACTGGAGAAATAACAACATCCTATTTAGAACAAAGTAATACGTTAGATAAAAGTAAACGCCAAATTCAAATAATAGTAGATAAAATAAATATAAGACGTGAAGCTAGTGAAATATCATCTGATATAGGAGATGTTTATAATGGTGAGGTTTATACCATCGTAGATGAAGTTGATAGTCAAGTATATACATAGTATAAAATAACAACAAGCCGTGGAGTAACTGGTTTTGTAGCTAGTAAAAAAGGCGCAAATTGGATTAAAGTATTAGAAGTTAATAATGATAATACACCACCGATAACTGTTGTAGATGAAGAAAAAAAGGAAGGTAAAAAAGAAGAAGTTAAGGAGACAGAAAAAAAACTAATTTTTACTTGTGATAAAGAAGATTATTACTATATAAAATTATACCCAGGAGAAAAATTATACTTAGAAAAATAAAAGTCAGAAATTAAAAATTCTGACTTTTTTACATTTTAAGCACACTTTTTTTAGCGTTCACTTTTCTTATAAAGGATGCCACCTTAATATATTTTACATCATCAATCATACTATCAAAAATACTGTTTATGTGATTGTAATTTTTCATAATTCACCTCTTTATTTTAAATCTAACAAATAAAAAAATAAAAAACTATCAATTCGACAAAACTAGAAAAATAAAACGCTATTAATTGCTTTTTAACTATATGTATGATATTATAAAATCATAAAATTTGCTTTTTAATATTATACATTGAATTACAATTTTTAATTTTATTAACAAGCTTTTTTTCAAGTTTTTTATCTTTGATATCAATAACAATATTTAGTAGTTTATAAGAAGATGTTATACTAATAATTTTATTTGTTAAATTATCTAAATAAACTTCATTTATATTAGAATCAGTTTTAACACATAAACAATTTTTTAAAAGATATATATCCATAAGATCACCTTTTAAAATACTAACACATTGTTAAATAAAAAAGATTAAAAGCGACAAAACTAGCTATTTTTTTGAGGTGAGATTTATGAAGACAGTCGTAATATTAATAGGAAAAATATTATTATCTATATTAGAATTATTCGGTAGAGGAACATCACTACCAGGACAAGTTGTTAGAAAACTAGATAAAAATATATTAAAAAAATTTCAATTACCACAAACAATTATTGCTGTAACAGGATCTAGTGGTAAAACATCAACTTCATATATGATATATCGTACATTAAGTGATAATAATATAAAAGTTGCTCATAACAGTAAAGGAAGTAATCTAATTGATGGTGCTATTTCATTACTTCTTAAAAACTCAACCATAACAGGAAAAAGTAAAGTAGAAGCAATTGTTTTAGAAGTTGATGAAAGATATACAAAACAAGTCTTTGATGTTATAAAACCAACTCATATTGTTTTATCAAATATTACAAGAGATCAACCACCAAGACATGGAGATTATAAAAAAGTTTATAATGTTATTGAAAGTGCTATTACTACAAAAGCAACTCTAATAGTTAATGGAGATGATCCAATTGTTACAACTTTAGCTAGTGGTAAAAAGGGTAAAAAAGTCTTTTATGGTATGAATAAAAATTATGAATCATATGAAAGTTTAGAATCGAATTGTCTAGATATGGTTTATTGTCCAAAATGTAATCATAAACTTGTTTATAACTATGTTCAATTTGGTAATGTAGGAGATTATTACTGTCCAAAATGTGATTTTAAAAGACCAAAACTAAACTATGAAATAACAAATCGTAGTGAAAAGGAAATAACAATTAATGATAAATATAAAATTACTACAAGCTATCAAATGCTATATTTACATTACAATGTTCTTGCTGCCTTTGCAACCGTAGCAACTCTTGGAATAAATAAAAATAAAATCGTTAAAAGTTTAAATAATCTTGAATTATTAAATCAAAGATATGAAGTTTTTGAATTTGATAATCGTAAATGTCAAATTATGAATGGTAAAAACGAAAATGCCATCTCTTATAATCAGGCAATTAACTATATAAGAACACAAAACGAGAAAAAAACAATTGTCTTTGGATTTGAATATATAAGTAAAAGATATAGTTATCAAGATATATCTTGGTTATATGATATTGATTTTGAATTTATAAATAATGTTGATAAATTTATTTGTATTGGACCATTCGCAAATGATATTGCAAGTAGAATACTTGTAACTGATATAGATAAAAAAGATATCATTGCTATAAAAAATATTGAAGATGTAAGTGAAGCATTACTTCAAACAAAAGGAAATATATATGCCATTTTAAATATGGGAACAGAACAGGCATTTATGGAAAGTATTAATTCTAAAAAGAATCAGGTGGTAAAATGAAAATAACAATCGCACATTTATATTATGACTTATTAAATTTGTATGGAGAATGTGGAAATGTTAGAATTTTAAAAAAAATCCTAGAAGAACAAAATGTTGACGTAGTAGTTAAATTTTTAACCGTTGATGATAAATTAAATTTTGAAGACTATGATTTTGTCTACATGGGTATGGGAATTGAAGATAACTTAAAAATAGCAAACAAACATCTAAAAAAATATAAAAAAGATATAGAAAAAATTCTATACCTTTTTATATGAATTCATATATCTATATAAATTACATTATTATTTTTTCTTATTAACTAAATCTTTTAAAGCTTTTCCTGCTTTAAATACTGGAGCTTTTGATGCAGGTATTTTTATTTCTTCTTTAGTTTGTGGGTTTCTTCCTTTTCTAGCTGCTCTTTTTCTTACTTCAAAAGAACCAAATCCAACTAGTTGAACTTTTTCTCCCTTAGCTAAGCTTTCTGTAACAACATCAATAAATGCATTTACTGTTGCTTCAGCATCTTTCTTTGTTTCTCCTGTTTTAGCAGCGATAGCCGCGATTAAATCAGATTTGTTCATTTTACATTACCTCCTATAAGTTTTCGTATATGTAGACATTTTCTTTTCATCTACTACTATCAATATTCGCCAAAGTTATATAAAATCCTTCTTTTTTTTCTTTATTTTTCTTTGAAACCATTATCGCTGTAAGAGTTATGGTTTTGGTTTCTTCTAAAATGCCTATTTTTCAATACTTTCGCGAATGATACATTCCTGTTTTTTCCAATATATTATAAATTTTTTCACCATGAGGAATCATTAATATTTCCTCTTTTTTAAATACTTTTAATATAATTATGGATATTATATATATAATTATTGCAAATATTATTGATAGTATTGTTGCCATATCTTCAATTATTATACCTTTTAACATCTCATAACTATAATACGAACAAATTGCCATCATAGTACTTGCAATGATTGGTTTTATTACAAATTTATTAAAGTCTATTTTTATGTGAGTTTTTCTTTTTAATATGTAAAAACTAATAAAAAAGGCTACCATATGGCAAACTACAGTTGCAAGTGCAGCTCCAGCTACTCCTCCAAAATAGCATTCTTCTGACGATAATGGTACTAATATAATGTTTAATATAATTTTTATCGCAACTCCAATAGATAACGAAATTGCTGGTACAAATATCTTTCCAATTCCTTGAAGGGCACCATTTACAGTTTGGCCAAGTACTGTAAATATTATTGATATTGCAGCTATCTGAAGTATTAGTTCTCCTGAATTGGCATTTGGAAAAAGTAAATTTAAGATAGGTTTTGCAAATACGGCCATTACAATACTACTTGGCAGACCAATTAGTATTGTAATTAATAAAGAAAAAGAAATCTTTTTTATCCCCGCTTCTTTATTTTTATTTGCGATTGCTGAAGATAATGCTGGTACCAGCGCTGTTGCGAAAGCTAAATTAAAGGATAATGGCAAACTAATTAGCGTATCAACTTTGCCACTTAGAATTCCATACTGTAATTTTGCCTCAGCTTCACCTAAAAAACTTTTTAGTCCCCTTACAACAGTTATTGAATCTACATTTTTATTTATTGATGTTAATATAGATGTTAATGACATTGGAATAGTTACATATAAAATATTATTTATAATACTAATCCAACTTTTTCTTTTATATTTGACAGAATTATAAATCTCGTTTCCAATTTCTCTTCTTCTAAATTTATAATATTTATATAAATAGAAAAAACTTCCCATTGTTGCGAAAGTAGTGGCCAAATTTGCTGCTGCTGCCATTAAAACAGTATTGCAAGAACTAAAATAGCTTGCAATTTCTACAAGTCCTACTGTAAATATAGTTTTTAAAAATTGTTCTAAAGTTTGAGAATTAGCTGTTGCTTTCATTGTCTGCCTTCCGTTAAAATACCCTCTAATAACAGATATAATTGCAACAAAAAATATTGATGGTGAAAGTGAAATTAGTGTTAATTCTGCTTCTGGAATTTGTAACCAAACATTTGCAATGTAGTGTGCACTAATAAAAAGTAATAAAGAACATAAAAATCCTATGCTTGCAAAAGTTAAAAATGAAACTTTAAAAATTCTATATGCACCTTTATGATCTCCTATTGAAACTTTTTCGGAAATCATTTTTGCAACAGCATTTGGAACTCCTATTGAAGATAATGTTAGCAATAATGCGTAAATCTGAAAACCAGAACTATAAATTGCATTTCCAGTATCTCCAAATCCCGATTTATTTGTTAGGTACAATTTGTAAATCAGTCCTAATAGTTTAATTAATACTTGAGAAAAAATAAGTGCAACTATCCCTTGAATAAAGCCCTGCTTTATAACTTTCTTATTTTTTTTCTTATTTATCATATAAATTTCCTTTCTTACACATTTTATAGTGCTATTCCTATTATTCTATACTATTCCCTTCATTTTTTTATATTCACCATACTTCAAATTTTTTTATTTTTAAATTGCATATCCAACTGTTGACATTTTAATAATATTTATCTACTTTTTTTCACTAAAATACTTGTTTTTTTCCTCATTTTATAGGATAATATATGTGTATAAAAATAATAGAAAGTGGTGACATTATTGAAAGTATTATTAGGACCATTATCTATGTTGGGTGGTTTTTTATTAAAATATATTGATAAATTTCTAAAATTTCTAAAAACTGACAGAAATACATTCTTAACTTATATATTAACTTTAATTTCAACTTATTTAGTAATTGACCGTATAGTTGAAATTTTACTTATGATTTTTACAGGAATGTCTGTATCATATTGGGGACCAATACAATACACTTTAGCCTTTGCTTGTCCAGTATTTGCTTTTTTATTTTCTGGCTCATCTAAATATGCAGATTGTAAAAAAACAAAATTAACTTTATTTTACACATATGTTATGACATTGTATATTTTGATTATTTCAATGATTACTCAATGGGTAAATTTGGCATGTTGGGAAGCACTTCTTTGTGTGCCAAATTATCATATTATTGCTACAGAATTTAGTAACTTAATAAAACCAGCATTTAGCGCTATTGCTCTTTTCTTCCCATTAACCACATTTTATACCCCAATCCACTGGATTATAACTACTGTTAATGATACTAAAGACTTAAAAGACTCAATTGGGGATTATGGTGGAATTGATTTATCAGATCAAACCGCAGGTACAGGTGAATATACATGTGAAGTTGAACTTTGTAAAGATAAAGATACCTCAAAAGCTGTTAAAATACCTGAAGCTAAAAGATTTGAATCTACTCTTATTGTTGGTGTATCTGGTGCAGGCAAGACATCAATGATTTTTGAACCTATGATTGCACGTGATATTGATAAAAAACACTTTTTTAAAGAGATGTCGAAAGAGATGGCATATACTGCTTTAAAAACTGGAATTGCGACATTGAAGTATCCATATACAAATGATTACATTAATAAAAATTTTAGTTTAAATATGCTAACACCTAATTCTTCAAAGCTAAAAATCTATCAAGCATATATGAAAAAACTTATTTTAAGCTCATCTGAAAACAATATAATATATAGAAATTTAGGTATTACTTACATTTCGCCAGACTTTGAATCAATTTCTCATATATTAGATGTAGCAGATAATTACAAAATGCCTGTTAACTTAATAGACCCAAATAATCCGGATTCACCAGGTCTAAATCCGTTCATATTCGATAACCCTATTCAAACCTCAGTTGCAATTTCTACTGTTTTAAAGGGATTATATTCAACATCAAGTCCAGATATAGAAATTGCTTATCGTGAAAATGTTGCATCACAAGCTATTGAAAACTTATCTATTCTTCTAAAAGAAATGTATCCAAAATCACATGATGGAGATATTCCTACTTTAGAAGATATGATGGACATGTTAAACGATTTTGATTTAATAGAGTCAATGTGTGAAGAAATGAAAAAAGACGAAGAAATGAAAAAACAATACAAAATATTATTATCTTACTTTAAAAAGAATTTTTATCAAAATAGCCCCGGTAGAAAAGATACTGAAAAATTCATTTCAGGTGCTATAAGTCAATTAGATGCACTTTTAAGAAATCCAGGTGTTCGAAATATTCTATGTAAGAGAAGTAATAATTTAAATTTTGACAAAGCATTAGACAATGGGGAAATAACATTAGTATGTACAAGACGTGGAGATTTAGGAGCTAATACCCATAAAGCATTTGGACTATTCTTTATATTATTAATGCAATATTCTATTTTAAAAAGACCAGGAAATGAAAATTCAAGACTTCCTCACTTCTTATATATTGATGAATTTCCTGACTTCATATGTAATTCCACAGAAGCAATATTTACATTATATCGTAAATACAGAGTTGCAACTGTTATATCTGCTCAAAACCTAGATCAACTAGCTGTTGAAAAAGGAAGATTTAAAAAGACAATTCTCGCTAACTGTGCAAATAAAGTTGTATTTGGTAATAATACGCCTGAAGATAATGATTGGTGGCAAAGTGAACTTGGATTAAAACGTGAGTGGTCTGGAAAACGTGATTATAACCTTGCTAAAGGTGAGTATGAACCCAAAATGGGTGATATTCAATTCAAGTGGAAACCAAATTATATGGCTGGAAAAATCCAAGCATTAAAATTTAAAAACTGTATGTATAAGGTAAAAAATATAAAAGGAAGAAGTGTTGTTGGTACTGGTAAAGTTGACTTTCTTGAGGCAAAATACAAAGAACCAAAAACTGTTAAAGAATATAGATTTGATAAGTTTACAAATGGTATTGTAGAAGAAGAAAAGTCAAAAAAGACCACAAGAAGAAGGAAATCAACTATTACAGGATTTACAGATGACGACAACGGAGATATAAATCCAATTCAGATTGACACTAGTGATTCTAATTACTTTGAAAATAATGAAGATGCAATTATATTTGATTTAAAAAGAGGAAATTCAAATTAAAAGTTTAATAAAAAGAATATAGCCACTGCCCAGAGCGGTTATATTCTTTTTGTTTTTAAATTTAAAATCTAAACTTTATTACATTCCTAATAATTTAACTTCTATATCAATCATTTTATATTTTCTAGTTGTTTCGTCAATTTTAAACCCAACAAGTGTCTTATCTAACGTTTCTTGATTTTGTCTTAAATCAGTAGTAAAATAAAGTTTTATTTTGGGAAGTTCTAATTTATTCATAACAATTTCTTTAAATGTTTCTGCAATATGTTTATCATCTTCACAAATGATTATTAATTGTGGAATATTACTAAAACCTGAATCCATTACTTGATAATTCTCATAAAAATCATAATATAATTTCATCTTATCAACTAACTTCTTTTTCCAATCTTCCTCTCTTCGAATTACCTCAAATAAAAAGTCAATTGATTTGCCATTTTTAGTTAAGCGTATACTTCCACCTGTGGCCTTAAAAATTTTACCAGATTGTTTGGCTGTAATTGCTGGCTTTGGAACATAACTTTCAAATGCTTTAACTTTTCTTAAATATGCTATAATTGTTTGGTTTCCAGCTAGTCTCTTTTTTATCATTGCAACTGGTTTTGTGTTATCTGTTGGTTGCCATTTGCATTCTTCCCCTCTAGAATTTAGCAAATATTTTCCCATTTTTTCTAAACAATATACACGATATATTCCCTTTCCTTCATCAGAATTAAAATAATAACGTGTAAGAATCTTACATTTCACTAGTTGCTCTAGTTTGTTATTCAACTTATCTTGTGATTTTACCTCTTCAATTCCTTTCCATTGTAATAACAAAAATAATTGTCTTGATGTTATAAATTCAAATTCATTTACTAAATTTAAAATTTTAAAATGTAAATCATTAATATGTCCAATGTTTATTTTATGAATTATTTGATTCATTGAAACATATCCATCTTTTCCATCAAAAACTTTAATTTCTCCTTCTCTAATTGCAAAAGGAGATACTGTAGCTTTAATTTCGCTATCTTCTACCATGTTCTTTCAACCTCCATTTTTTATACAAATAATAATTTAATTTTTTTTCTTTCAGGTATTATTTTTTTTATATAAACACAGACCTTGTTTCCATATTCTATTCCTTCTTTATATTCAGCCATTCCAACAAGATTCGGTTTTAATTCCACAAATATTCCATTTTTATTTTTCTCTATTTCTTTTGCAATGCCTTCAACTATTGTACCTGCCTTAAAGTCTTTTACATTTTCTTCCCAAGTACCTAATAATTCCTTATATGTTAAAAATATTCTTTCATTTGTTCTATCGATTGATTTTATCATAACTTCTATTTTTTGTCCAATTGATAGTCTTTCTAAAGGACTTTTTATTCTTGCAATTGATATATCTTCAATATGTAATAGTGCTACAACGCCACCACCAATTTCAATAAAGGCTCCATATGGTTTTATACTTTTTACTATTCCTTTTACAATTTGTCCTTCTTTCAGTTCCACTTTCATCCAAGACATTGCTTCCTTTTCTACTTCTTTTCTTGATAAAATAAAATTATTATTATTGTCAAATTCTTTTACTTTAAATTGAACAAATTTGTTAACCTTATTTTCACATATTTTTGGCTTAGTAATTCCCATTTCGTCTACATTAATAGCTTCAACTTCTGCTCTAGGAATTATTCCTTTTATATTGTTTTCTAAATTTACATACAAATTATAATTAGAATCGCACTTACTTACAATACCTTGTAGTATATCTCCTGTTTTAATTGCATTATTTAACATTTCTTTTGTTATAGGAGAAACATCCTCAATCCATCCTTCAGGAATAAACTTTTCATTTTTCAATTTCTTTGTCTCCTTTTTCTTTTGTTTATTGCTTCTATTATATAATTAAAGCGTCACTTTTACAATACCTTTTTACTATCTTTTAGATAACTTACCTCTTTTCTACTAAGGTATCTCCATTCTCCAATTTTCAAGCTTTTTAAATCAATATTTTCAATTTTGCTACGATGTAGTGCAAGCACTCTTTTTCCGAATTGCATTGCACATTTTTCTAACTTCTCTATTTTTACCTTCATGTATAGTAATTTCTATCCTAGATTTATTGAATTCTTTATCTATCTTTAATATTCTTACTTTTGCTTTTCCTGAAACATAATCTTCAATCTTTACTCCATTCTTTAATGAACTTACATCATCTTCAGTTACAATTCCTTTCACAGTAACTTGGTATGTTTTTTCTATTTCATGCTTTGGATGTGTAACTTCATATATAAAATCGCCATCATTTGTTAAAATTAATGCTCCAGAAGTATACATATCTAATCTTCCAACTGGCAAAAGTTTCTCTTTTATATCTTTTACTAAATCTAATACAGTAGGTCTTCCAAATTGTTCTTTTGCTGTTGTAACATATCCAATCGGCTTGTTTAATAATATATATACCTTGTTTTGCTCTGGTTTTATAATTTTATCTTCAAAACAAACCTTGTCTTTCTTAGCATCCACTTTAGTTCCAAGCTCTTTTACTACTATTTCATTTACTTTTACTTTCCCTTGTATTATTGCTTCCTCTGCTTTTCTTCTAGAGCAAATACCACATTCTGCTATATATTTTTGCAATCTAACTAATTCCATAGATTCTCCTCCTTAGAATTGTTATCTAATTTTTGCAATACTTCTTCAAAATAGTCCGGTAACTTAGCCTCTAAATGCAATACCTTACCTGTAATTGGATGTTTAAATTCTAATTCTTTTGCATGTAGCATTTGACCTTCTACTCCAAACTCATTTTTTCCATTTGAATATATGTAATCCCCTATTACTGGATGTCCAATTTCAGCCATGTGTACCCTAATTTGATGAGTTCTTCCTGTATCAATTTTAATTTTTAATAGAGTATAATTCTGATATCGTTTTAATACTTTAAAGTGTGTAATAGCATTTTTTCCATTTCTCGTAACTGCCATTTTTTTTCTATCTTTTGTACTTCTTCCTATAGGCATATCTATTGTTGCTTCATTTTCTTTTACAATTCCTCTAACAAGTGCGATATAGATTTTCTTAACTTCTCTATTTTTTATCTCATTACTCATTTTTACATGTGCTTCATCGTTTTTTGCAATTATTAATAGACCTGATGTATCCTTATCTAGTCTGTGTACAATTCCTGGTCTAATTTCGCCTCCGATTCCAGATAAGCTATCTTTGCAAATATTCATAATAGCATTTACAAGAGTTCCTTCTGTATTTCCAACTGCTGGATGAACCACCATCCCTTTAGGTTTATTTACAACAATAATATCTTTATCTTCATAAATAACTTCTACAGGTATGTCTTGTGCTTTTAAATTAATTTCTTTTGCTTCTGGTTTTGAAATTTGTATTTCATCATTATTTTGAACCTTGTATGAACTTTTCTGCTTTTTTCCATTTACCAAAATATTTCCATCATCTATAAGTTTTTTTAACATTGTTCTTGAAATATCTCTCTTTTCATCTGCAAGATAAGAATCAAGTCTTTTTCTTTCTCCTTCTAGTTTCACAATTATTGTTTCCATTGTTTTAAGAACCTCTCTTTTTTTTATTTTCACAAATCATATCACCTATAATAAGAATTGCAAATATTGCAGTTCCAATAACAATTATTATATCTGCAAAATTAAATATTGGATAATTAATTATAGGCGTGAAATCTATATAGTCTATTACATAGCCTCTAAAGACTCTGTCAATCAAATTGCCTATTCCTCCAGCTACAATCATTGATAGTAGTATTTCTTTAGATTTACTTAAATTTGCCTCTTGAGTAAATAAAAACTTTGAAACAATTCCAATAATTATAATATTTACAATTATAAACATTATCCTACTTTTTGTTGCTATTCCAAATGCCATTCCAAAGTTTTCGTGATAACTTATTTGCAATACATTGTTTATTATTTGAATTGGTAAAATTTCATTATTAAAAATAATAATAAATTTTATTAGTTGATCTATTATGGTAAGAAATATAATAATAACTAGTATTTTTGTTTTTTCTTTTTTCATTTTATTTCACCTCTTGTGCTTAAGTTTTCAGCGCTTAATCTTCTGTATATAACGAAGTAATCATCTTTATAAATTAATTCGTAATTAGTATCTCTAGATAATAGCATATGCAATTTTGAACTTTTTCCTGTAATAACATGTGTAATCCCATAAAAATCAAATTCATTTTCATAATAAGATGCTATACTTGAAATATTTAAAAAATCCGAAAATATGTCTCTTCCTTCATATTTGCCTTTTTCATTTTTTACTCCATTGAACTCTGGTGTATATAAGTCTGCTCTTGAATCAATAAACACTGGAATTCCTCTATACAATAAATAACTTCCATAATTATATTCATTGTAAAGTTTTATTTTATCTATTTCTAAATTTTCTAATATATAATCAGCAGCCTTAATGGGGTATGATGATTGATCTATGAATTTATCATTTGTTTTTTGATATAACATATATGTACTACCGAAGTACTACAATCACAGTCAAAAGAAACTCTATTACTTTTTCATTAAAAATTTTATATTGCCTCAAATTACATTTTATTACAATATCTGCAATTAATTTTGAAAAAATCGGACTACATATTATAAGAAACATAGAAGTTTGTCTTCTTGACATAAATGAAAGTAATACAAGTCCTCCAAGCATAAGAAAATCTCTTAATTTTATTTTGGTATCTGTTAATATTAATATGGCTAAAAAAGCTGTAAATGCAATCATTATTCCTTTATTATCAATTAAGGTTAAAGGTAGATGTTCATTAATGTTTTCGGTAGTATTTCCTTGCATTGTTTTTACTAAATATGTATATGGAACATCTTTAAGCGGTGTTAACAATCCTGAAAAAGCTGCAAGTACTACTACAACAATAAGCCACTTTATACATTTATTATTTGTAGTTATTATTTTATATGGTTTTTGCCTTTTTTCTTGTATTTTTATTTTTCTTTTTTCTTTTTGTTTATTTAATAATTCAATTCTTTCTTTTATTTTTGTTTTATTTTCTTCTTTGCATATTTTTAGCTGTATTTTTCTGTAAAATATTTTTAAATAATAAATAAAGTCTATATTTCTAATATGATACATCATAAATTCGGCAATATATGGCATAAATAATATAAAATAAAATGGCCAAACAGCAACATGTAAATTGGCAATTAATATTGGTATAATTAATAAATATGCCAAATATCTTTTCTTCTCTGTTTCTAAAAATTGCTCTATAAATATAATAGTTGAAGCAAACAATATAAAAGTAACAAGTTGCGCTCTTGCAGCAATGTAATCTTTAAGTAGATACATTACTAAAAGTGTAACTACTAATGAAATATTTTTATTCTTAGAAACTTTACAGTTCATAATATAGATTGCAATTCCTAAAATACATGTAAGTATTACTGTAGATATATAAATTCCAGCAAAACCAGAGCAATTGTATATTCCATACATTATTAAATCGTATCCCCAATGCGGATACGTATATGGCAGGTTTTCATGCCACGAAAAGTGGTCTTGCATATCTATTCCATTTTTAGCTATTAGTTCTCCTATTTTTACTGTGTAAAAAGTATCATTTTGAAGTGTCACAGGAGTTACTGCAAAACTAAATATAATAATAAGTAAAATAGCAAATATTTGAAAAGCCATTTTTTTCTTCTTTGTTTTTTCCATATATCTTTCCTAGTATGTGTTAGTTTTGAAACTTACACTTTCCCTTCTTGTAAATTTACATTGTATAGATTATATCAAAATTATGTTTAAATACAACACTTTTTATAGTAAAAGAGCCATATATTACTATTTGGCTCTTTTGCTACAATAAATTATAATTGTTTTTATCCTTTTATTTGTTTTGCAACTTCTTCTGCAAAATTTTCTTCTTTTTTCTCGATTCCTTCACCTTTTTCAAATCTTGCAAAGCGATTTATCTTTGCTTCTTTTGATTCTAGTAATTGTTTTATTTTCATATCAGGATTTTTTACAAAGTCTTGTTCTACTAAGCAAATTTCTCCATAGAATTTTCCAATTCTTCCTTGTACCATTTTTTCAGCAATTTCTGCAGGTTTTCCTTCATTCATTGCTTGTGCTTTTAATATTTCCATTTCTTTTTCTACTCTTTCTGCTGGTACAGATTCTCTATCTAAAAATTCTGGTTTTGCAGCAGCAATTTGCATACAGATATCCTTTGCAAGTTCTGAATTTCCATTTTCTAATTCAACAAGTACACCAATTTTTCCTTCACCATGAATATATTTTTCTACTAGTCCAGTAGTTTCATATCTTGCAAATCTTCTAATTGACATATTTTCACCAATTGTTGCGATTTTGTTTGTTAATACTTCTTGAACTGTTTTATCTTCCTCCACTATTGATTTTGCAGCTAGTAATTCTTCAACAGTTGCAGGATTTGTTAATGCTATTTGTTTTGCAACATCTGCAACGAAAGATTTAAATTCATCATTTTTTGCAACAAAGTCTGTTTCAGCATTTACTTCAACAACTGCCCCTATTTTTCCATCTTCTGTTACATATGCATCAACTAAACCTTCTGCAGCAACACGATCTGATTTTTTTGCAGCTTTTGCAATTCCTCTTTCACGTAATAATTCAATTGCTTTTTCCATATCTCCATCTGTTTCTGTTAAAACTTTTTTGCAGTCCATCATTCCTGCACCTGTTTTTTCTCTTAAATCTTTAACTTGGCTTGCTGTAACCATTTTCTTTCCTCCTTATTATTTAAAATTCAAAAGAGTAGAGCAGAAGAGCTCCACTCTTTTTTATTTATCATTATTACTCAGCTGATTCTTCAGCGTTTTCTACAACTTCTTCTATACTTATAGGTGCATCTGTAGATTCACTTAAAACATCTTCTTGTTCTACTTCTGAATCTAAAGATTCTCCTTGTCTTCCTTCTATAACAGCATTTGCCATTACATCTGTAATTAATTTTACAGCACGAATAGCATCATCGTTACCTGGAATAGCATAGTCTACATCTTCTGGATTACAGTTTGTATCTATTAATCCTACAACTGGAATTCCTAATTTTCTTGCTTCTAAAATAGCAATTCTTTCTTTTTTAGGATCTACTACGAACATTACTCCTGGTACTTCTTTCATTTCTTTAATTCCACCAAGATTTTTTTCTAATTTTTCCATTTCTTTCTTTAAAAGAATAACTTCTTTTTTTGGTAATACATCGAATGTTCCATCTTCTTGCATTGTTTCTAATTCATTTAGACGGTCAATTCTATTTCTAATTGTTCCAAAGTTTGTAAGCATTCCACCTAACCATCTTTGGTCTACATAGTACATACCGCACTTTTCTGCAGCTTCTTTAACACATTCTTGTGCTTGCTTTTTTGTTCCTACAAAAAGAACTGTTTTTCCTTCTTCAGCTTGTTCTTTCATAAAGCTGTAAGCTTCATCTATTTTCTTAGATGTTTTTTGTAAGTCGATGATATGAATTCCATTTCTAGCTTGAAATATATATTCAGCCATTTTAGGATCCCATCTTCTTGTTTGATGTCCAAAATGAACACCAGCTTCTAGTAATTGTTTCATTGCAACTACTGCCATTTTTTCTTCCTCCTTTTAGTTATACCTCCATAAAAATTCCAAACGTGAAATTAGAAACTTAAAAAGTTTAATTAAGCACCTTTCTAATCACTCATTTTTATGTGTGTATTTTTTATTAACGTATTGTATTTTATCATATTTTTTATGATAACGCAAGCAAATTTTGTAAATTTTGCATAATTTTAGACTTGTCCAAACCCTCAATTTAATGTATTGAAAATTAGCTATAAAAAAAGTTCATCATTATTTCTTTATCTGATGAACTTTTTATTATTTTAATAGTTTTCTGCTTTAATTTCAAAATATGCTTTTGGATGATTACATACTGGGCAAACTTCTGGAGCTTGTTTTCCAATTACAATGTGTCCACAGTTTCTGCATTTCCAGATTCTGTCGCCGTCTTTACTAAATACTAAACCATCTTCTACATTTTCTAATAATTTTTTAAATCTTGCTTCATGTTCTTTTTCAATTTTCCCAACAGCTTCAAAAAGATATGCTATATGATTAAATCCCTCTGCTCTAGCTTCCTCTGCCATTTTTTCATACATATCTGTCCATTCATAATTTTCACCTTCGGCAGCTGCCTTTAGATTTTCAACTGTTCCTGGAATCTCTCCGCCATTTAATAATTTAAACCACATCTTTGCATGTTCTTTTTCATTATCTGCTGTTTCTTGGAGTATAGCAGCAATTTGTTCATATCCATCTTTTTTTGCTTTACTTGCAAAATATGTGTATTTATTTCTTGCCTGTGATTCACCTGCAAATGCCTCCATTAAATTTTTCTCTGTTTTTGTTCCTTTTAGATTCTCCATACATTCAACCTCCTAAAAAAATATTGTGATTAAAAATCTTACTATAAAGTTATATAAATAACTTTTATTATAATACAATGTATAATAACTTTTTTCAAGTATTTTTCCATTTTTAGTTTTTTTATACATTATAACAAGACTCTTTATAGAAAAATAATTTTTATTAACTTACATTTAGCCCATGTAATATACCAAACAATATTTTTATATATCCGCTTTCACTTATTTTTAAGTAATTTTCAAAAGACTTATTGATTTTATTTTTATCTATGTTAAAATATTGCTAAATAATTATTTATGAGGAGGTTCAATATGGAACTAAATAAATGTGTACGTTGTGGAAGTTTTTATATTTCTCAAGATAATGTCTGTCCAAATTGTTTAGAAAAAGACAATAATGAAATTCATAATTTAAAAAATTATATATCTGAAAACCCAATTACAAATATTGAGTCAATTTCATACCAAACGGGAATAACAGTTAAGAACTTAAACCGATTTATTCATATGAAAGATTTTTCAACATTACGTAAAGAGCTAAAAAATAATACTGCTTTATAACAATCACATAAAAAAAGTATCAAGATAAAATAACATCTTTGTCTTGATACTTTTGCTCAATATATCATTTTTTATTCTTAAACATTTTTACTCTATTATTCCTAGAATTGCCGTTGGTTTATTTAAGATTTTTTTACCTGTTAAAGTATAGCAATCCTTAACCATATTAATAATCTCATTACCCTTTCTTAAGTCATTTGCATAAACTTCGGCAAGTATATCTCCTTTTTGTACGAAATCTCCAATTTTTTTCTTTATAATTAAACCTACTTCGTATTCTATTTCATCATCTTTTTTTATTCTTCCAGCACCTAATATACATGATGCCTTACCTAATTGTTCAACCTTCATTTTTTCTACATAGCCTGAAAAGTCTGATACAACTTCTAATTTATATTTTGCTTTTTTTAAAGTTTCTAAATTTTCAATATAACTAATAATTCCTCCTTGGTTCTTTAGTAGTGTTAGAAATTTATTATAAGCTTTCCCATTTTCTATATTTTGCAATATCATTTTTTTATTTTCTTCAATATCGTTGCCTTTATTTGCAAGTTTTAACATGTATGCTCCTAAATTTAGTACAATCTCTTTAACATCCTCTTCCATATTGCCTTTTAAAGCTTGAACTGCTTCAATTACTTCTAAAGTATTTCCAATTGAATATCCGATAGGTTCGCTCATATTAGTTAATATGCAAACAACTTCTTTTTTGCACAATTCACCTATTCTTATCATTAATTTAGATAATTTTTCTGCATCTTCTTTTGTTTTCATAAAAGCACCATCTCCAACAGTAACTTCCAAAACAATTTTATTAGCTCCTGCAGCAATTTTTTTGCTCATGATACTTGAAGCAATGAGTGCAATATTGTCTACACATGCAATCGAATCTCTTAGTGCATATAACTTTTTATCGGCTGGAGCCAAATTTAAAGTCTGACCCATTAAACTAATTCCATCTTTTTTAACATTTGATATGAATTCATCTATATCAATTGCTGTATTATATCCTGGAATAGATTCTAATTTATCTCTGGTTCCACCTGTAAATCCTAATCCTCTACCTGACATTTTAGCAACCGGAACACCGTAAAGATGCAATAACTGGCATTAAAATCAAAGTAATTTTATCTCCTACTCCCCCTGTACTATGTTTATCTACTATGTTATTTCCTATAGCTGTTAAATCTAATACCTCTCCAGAGTACGCCATAGCTAAAGTTAAGTCTGTAATTTCTTGGTCAGTCATTCCATTAATATAAATTGCCATAATTAAGGCAGCTGCTTGATAGTCTGTAATATTTTCATTTGTATATTCTTTTATGAAAAATTCTATTTCTTCTTTTGTTAGTACTTGTTTGTCTCTTTTTTTTGCAATAATATCTAATATGTTCATAATTCATCTATCCTTTCAAAATATTCTTTACAAAACTATGTCTATGTAATGGACATAACCCGTATTCCTTAATTGCTTGAATATGCATCGCTGTTCCATAGCCTTTATGTTTTTCAAATCCATATTGAGGATAAACTTCTGCCCATTGTCTCATTATTCTATCCCTTGTAACTTTTGCAATTATAGATGCACAAGCAATGCAATAACATTTTGCATCTCCCTTTACTATGGATCGATATGGAATTTTACAAGTATCAATATTTGTTAATGCATCTACTAATATAAACTCTGGTTTGACTTTTAAGCCCTTTATAGCAATGGTTAATCCTAATTTTGTAGCATTTAAAATATTAATATTGTCTATTTCTTTTTGATCAATTATTCCAACCTCATATGAAATAGCAGTTTTTGTAATTTCTTCATAAAGTTTTTCCCTTTTCTTTTCAGAAACCTTTTTAGAGTCATTTACTCCTTCAATCATAGAATCTTTAGGCATAATAACACAAGCTACAACAACTGGTCCTGCAAGTGGTCCTCTTCCTGCTTCATCAATTCCTCCAATTAGTTCTATTTTTTTTTCATAAAATTCTTCTTCTATTTTCTTCATTTCAGTTAATCTTAATAATTCTTTTTCTTTCATCATTTGCCTCCGCTTTTTGTATTATTTTGTATTATATAAATAAGTAAGTTATTTTTCAAGTATTTATTTATAGATGATATAATTATAAGAAAAAGCCCCAATCATTTACAATTTTTTCACAAATTTTTCACATAATTATTGTATTATTACTATAATTTAGGTTATTATATTAGTAACATTTTAGGAGGTATTTTATGGAAAATAATGAAAACAATAATTTAAATCAAAACAATCAAAATATTAATGAAAGTAACAATGAAAAAAATTCAAACGGTCCACAAACCACTTTTACAGCTGTAAATTCTCATAAAGAGAAAGCAAAAGTTGGTTTTGCAAAAGGTGTATTATTGCCATTTTGTTGTGGAGCTTTAGGTACAGTTCTTGTAGTTGGAACATGTTTTGGAGTTCCTCAAATTAAAAACAAACTTTTTCCAACAGCTACAGTTATTGAACAAACAAAAGAGAATAAGGAAAATAACAATTCTAATGAATCTACATCTATAAATAACAACTTAGTATCTATATCTAATTATTCGGAAACAGGTATTAGTGTTGCAAATAAAGTCTTACCTTCAATTGTAGGAATAAAAGTTGAATATTCAGTAAACTCTATTTTTTATCGTAATTTAAATTCAAATCAAACTGCATCAGCTGAAGGTTCTGGAATAATAATAAGTGAAGATGGATATATATTAACAAATAATCATATAATTAATTCTTCTTCTTCATCTTACTATGAATTAGGAAAAGCAACAAAGGTTTCTGTATATTTATATAACGATACTACAGAGTATGAAGCACAAGTTATTGGTACAGATGAGCAAACTGACTTAGCTGTTATAAAAATTAACAAAACAGGGTTAACAGCAGCAGAACTTGGTGATTCTGATTCTGTTCAAGTAGGAGAATTTTCTATGGCAATTGGAAATCCTCTTGGACTTCAAAGTAGTGTAACTGCAGGAATGATTAGTGCTGTTAAACGAGAAGTTACAGATTCTGACGGTAAAAAATATAAATTAATTCAAACAGATGCCGCAATAAACTCTGGTAATAGTGGTGGAGCATTAGTAAATAGTAAAGGTCAAGTAATTGGTGTTAACACATTAAAATTATCTGGAACAGGAATTGAAGGTATGGGATTTGCCATACCAATTAATGATACAAAAGAAATTTACTCTCAATTAATACAATATAATAAAGTTAAAAGACCTTATATTGGAATTGGTGGTATTGATTTAACAGAAGATTTGGCTAAAGCTAATAATCTTGTAGTTGGTGTATATGTTCAATCTGTTGAAGATTTTTCTGCAGCACAAAAAGCTGATATTAGAAACGGTGACGTAATAATTGAAGCAGATGGACAAAAGATTCAGACTATGAATGAACTTAATGAATTAAAGAATAAGCATAATATTGGTGATGAATTTAAATTAAAAATAAGTAGAAATGGTACAGAAAAAGAAATTGCTCTTACATTACAAGAAAAACCTTAATTTTACCAAATGTAATTTTCTAATAAATCACATTTAGTTCACAAAATGAACAAAATTAGATGTTATATTATAATTATAGTTAGTAACTTAAAAATATTACTCCGGTTACTAACCAAAAATAGAAAACATCCCCTTTTATTTTTAAAAACGACTATTTTGATAGTCGTTTTTTCCGTACTCATACAAAAAAACAGAAGCATTTTAAATTTATAACTTCTGTTTTTTATTATATCGTAATATTCAAAATTATTGCTTTATTTATATACATATTTTTGCGGATTAATTTGATTTCCATTTTTTCTAATTTCAAAATGTAGATGATTTCCAGTTGAACGTCCGGTTGAACCAACTGCTGCAATCACATCACCTGATGATACTGTTTGGCCTTTTTTAACATATATTTTACTACAATGTCCATAGTATGTTTCAATATTATTTCCATGAGATATAACAACAAGGTTTCCATATCCACCTGTAGTATATCCGGGCAAATGTTACAGTTCCATCTGATGCTGCCTTAATTTGTGTTCCATTTGGTGCACCAATATCTATTCCCTTATGTGCACTTGTTCTAATACTTTCCTTATTTCCAAATCTGGATGTAATTGTTCCAGAAACCGGTTTTGTACTAAAACATACACCTTCAAATGTATTAGAATTACTTGATACAACTTTTTTTGCATTATTGCTAACATTATTTTTAGTTTCTGCAACCTGCACACTATTTAATTCATCAAGATTAGTTGTATAAACTTGACTAATTGCTAAATTAAGTTCATTTTTAGATTTGTTTTCTGATTTTAATTTATTTACAACTTCTTCTGCTTCTTCTAATGTATTAGTATAGGATTTATTTACTCCATCTAGTGTTACAGCATACATTTCATAAGTTGTTTCAGAATTTTCTTTTATTTTAGCAATAATTTTTTCTTCATCTGTATTTATAGATTTGTCTACTAATTTTAGCTCAAAGCTTGGTAAACTATCAAGTGTTACAAAAGCAACATTTTTTTCATTAGGATTAAAAACTTCATCTTCTATCATTTTCTCAAAACTTTTTTTGTTTTGCACATATCCGGCTGTTTCACCTAAATAAGTAACTTTATATATTGGTTTATATTTTAAACAAACAACAGCTGCAATCATACAAAATGCTATTATTAAGAAAATGATGAATTTCATTGATTTTTTCGTATAATACAATAATTTATTCTTTAAAATAAAAATCCACTCTCCTTTTTTTGCTTAACACAAATCATATTATAACATATATTGTTAATGATTGCAAATTTTATATTCCGTCAATTTTTTCCAATAAAACCATTGCTATCTCAAATTTTCTCATAAAAACTCTTTTTATATAATATCTCTTATCCAAATTTCATCTCCTTTTTCGTTTATATACCTTAAATTTGGAAATATCTTTCTCATTTTTTTATTTGGAAAAAATTTTTCTTCTATATTGGTTATAACACTATTTTTATTATTTTGATTGATTCCATAATAAGAACTTATTGCTCTTTTTTTATAACTTTGAATTCCCCAAACTGTACAAATAATATCAACAATAACAAATACTATAATTGCAATATCTAAAATTTTAAAATATCTAATGTTAAAACTATTAATGCCTTTATCTATGCAAGGCTTTACAACTGCAATTAATAAAAGTGCTAGTATGCCCCAAAATATTGTATATGTAATACATATTCTACCATTTAAGTTAAATCTTAAATATGAATAATCCCAAAATCTAGTTCCATAAAATGCTTCTAATACAAAACTCATTATATATTCAATTGCACTACCACAAATTCCACCATAAACAAATAATTTAAACTTATTATTATAAAAACTATTAAGAATTATAATTAGTAGTGTTGCACCTATTCCATAAACAGGACAAAAGGGTCCATAAATTAATCCTTTTCTGCTCTCCCAAACTCCTGTTGTAATAAAACAAAACAGCGTTTCAATTATAAGACCAATTACGCTAAATATCAATAAATACCATATTATTTGATGAATAGTTATTTTATTTTGTTCTTCCATTTATTTCTCCTATAATTTATTAATCATTAAAATTATATCTAAACAATATCAAGAAATCAAGAGAAGATATTATAAATTTCTTCTCTTGATATAAAGAGTTACCTTAATCTTGATGTATTACCTTAGAATCTGTATATATTACTTTTCCAAATTTAATTTCATTAAATTTTTTTTGAATTTCTATAATTATTATAGGTAATATTGATATTCCTGCTGTATAAAGCCACTGAGTCATTGTAAGTGGCACTAATTTAAAATAAGAAGCCACTCCCGGAATAATTACAACTCCTATTTGTAATATAGCTCCTAAAATGAAAGCACCGGTTAAATACTTATTCTCAAAAAGTCCTGTTTTTAAAATCGATTTTTCACTTTTTATATTAAAACTGTGAACAAGTTCCAACATTCCTAATGATACAAATGCCATTGTTCTTCCAACTTCTAGACCAAACATTTTATTTCCTAAGCTAAATGCAAATAATGTAAGCATTCCTAGCATAATTCCCTCAGTAAAAATCTTTCCCCACAAGCCATCAGCAAATATTCCTTTTTTAGGATCTCTTGGTTTTTTATTCATTATTTCCTTATCCATTGGTTCTAAGCCTAATGCAATGGCAGGTAATGAATCAGTTACAAGATTAATCCATAATAACTGAATTGCAAGTAGAGGGGACTTAAGTCCTAATACTAATCCCATAAATATTGTAACAATTTCTCCAATATTAGTTGCAATTAGAAAATGAATTGCTTTTTTTATGTTTTCAAATAAATTTCTTCCTTCTTTTACAGCTTCTACTATTGTGCAAAAATTATCATCTGTTAAAATCATATCTGAAGCATTTTTTGCCACATCCGTACCATTCAGTCCCATAGCAATTCCTATATCTGCATTTTTTAGTGCTGGCGCATCATTAACACCATCTCCAGTCATTGCAACCACTGCTCCTGTACTTCTAAATGCTTTTACTATTCTTACTTTATGCTCAGGTGAAACTCTAGCAAAAACGGAATACTTCATTATGTCCTTTTGTAATGTACTATCTTGTATTTTGTCAAGTTCAGCTCCAGTAATTGCTAAATCATTTTTCCTTAATATTCCTAAATCCTTTGCAATCGCTCTGGCAGTTGCTATATGATCTCCTGTTATCATAACTGTTTTTATTCCTGCTCTTTTACATTCTTTAATAGCCTCTTTTACACCTTCTCTTGGAGGATCAATCATTCCAACTAATCCTGCAAAAATTAAATCATTTTCTATTGAACTCGAATTAGCCTTAGTAGGAAATACATCTGTATCATAATAGGCAACTGCTAATACTCTAAGTGCCTCATTTGCCATTTTGTTATTTTTTTCTTCTATTTCATAAATTTTATTGTTTGTTAAAGTTAACACTTCATTATTCAATTTATATCTATTACATCTTTTCAATAATACATCTGGTGCTCCTTTTGTGATAACTCTATATTTTGAACCATTCTTATGTATTGTTGTCATCATTTTTCTTTCTGAATCAAACGGAATTTCTTCAACTCTATTCATTTGTTCTTCTAATGTTTGCTTACTTATTCCCATTTCATTTGCTTTATTTACTATAGCAAGTTCTGTTGGTTCTCCACTAATAATTTCTCTTCCCTTTTCATTTATAATTTGTACATCTGTACACATTGATGCAAGTTCTAAAATAAATTTTTTTTCATCGTTTTGAATATTAAACTCATTTAAATTTTCTATTTTAATTACTTGCATTTTGTTTTGTGTTAATGTACCTGTTTTATCTGAACATATAACACTACTACTGCCTAGTGTTTCTACTGCTGGAAGCTTTCTAATAATACTATTTTTCTTTGCCATTTTTGTTACCCCAATTGATAACATAATTGTAACAATTGCAGGTAATCCCTCTGGAATAGCTGCAACAGCTAATCCAACTGATGTCATAAACATTTCGGTTGGTGAAATTTTCTTAATTAGCCCTATAATAAAAATAAATACGCATATTATTAAACATCCCATTCCAAGATTTTTTCCAACTTGAGATAATTTTTTTTGAATTGGAGTTTCTGGCGCCTCGTCTGTAATTATCATTTTGGCTATTTTTCCCACTTTTGTATTCATTCCTGTTTCCGTTACAACAGCTTCTGCATGCCCATTTACAACAACTGTTGTTGCAAATGCCATGTTAATCATATCTCCTAAAGCTACATTTTCATCAAACACTACATTTTCATTTTTTAATATTTCTGTAGTTTCTCCTGTTAAACTTGATTCTTCTATTTTTAAATTATGACTATTAATAAGCCTACAATCTGCCGGAACATAACTGCCAGCCTCTAATATAACAATATCTCCTGGAACAATTCCGAGAACTTGAAATTTGAACTACTTTTCCACCTCTTCTTACTTTTGCAGTTGGAGCACTCATTTTTTTAAGTGCTTCTAATGATTTTTCCGCTTTTGCTTCTTGAACTAGTCCCATTATTGCATTAAAAACAACAATAGCAATAATAATAATAGAATCCATATAGTCATTGCTGCCTTCCATTTTTGCTATAGCAGCTGATATAATAGATGCAATTATAAGAATAATAATCATAAAATCATTAAATTGCTTAAGAAAGCGAACAATTAGACTTTCCTTTTTTTTATCTTCAAGTTTGTTTTCTCCATATTCTATTAATCTTTTTCCGTACTTCTTCATTTGTAAGTCCAAAATCAAAGTTCGTCCTTAACTTTTTCTTTATTTCTGTTATCTTTAATGTTTGCCACATATTCCTCTCTCCTTTGTAATTTTTTTATATGTTGTCCATATAATTAATATATCTATATTCAATTCTTTCTTACATATGAATAAATTTACTAAATCTTACATTTATTTTTTCAATATACAGTATATCTTGAACGTAAAAGAAGCATAGATTTTAATTCTATGCTTCTTTTACGTTCAAATTGATACTTTTAACATCTAACATTTTTCATTTATCTTATTTAAGAAATAGCTTTTTACTTTTTAAATTAATTTTTTTTCGTCAATCCAATTCTTTATCATACTTGATTCAATTTTTAAATTGCCTTTTCCTGTTGCCATTTCAATATTGGGTTTGTTTTTTCCATGATAATCGCTACCACCACTCATGAAATAATTCCTTTCTTTACATAAGTTTAACATGTAATCTATTTCTTCATTATTAAATTCACTATGCATACACTCTATTCCATCTATTGAATATTTTTCTAATAACTCATTAATCATTCCTTTTCTGTCATCAGCCCATTTATATATAAACAAATGAGGATAAAATGCAAGTCCTCCGCATTCTCTTATTTTTTGAATTACTAGCTCTGTTGATGGATAATCTTTTGTTTTATCTATATAGAAAATTTCCTGTGGATTACCACAATACTTTTTTGAAAAAGTATTAAATTCATCCCATAAATCATTTGGTAATTTTTCTTTGTTTTCAATATGTGATTTAATTTCATTGTATATAGTTACAGATGCCCATTGAACTTTTGAATCAAATTCAATTTCTTCCTTTTTTCTCATAACTAGGTTTAAGTCCATACATTTTTCATATAAAATGTTAAAATATTTAGCTTGTAATTTTTCCTTTGTTTTATCTTTATAATATTCATCAGCCCAATCTTGCATTTTGTCTGTGTCTATATTATATCCTAAAACTTCTATTAGTCTTTTTCCATAAGAACACTTTATTTCTATTCCTGGAATAATTTTTCCAGAGAACTTACTTCTTATCTCTTCATTTTTTAATTCCTTATAGGCCCTGCAATTATCATGATCAGTTATTGAAATCATTCCCAATTTTAATTTCTCGGCTTTTTCTAAGATTTCCTCTACCGTATTACTTCCATCTGAATATGTCGTATGCATATGTAAATCAATCATTATACTCTTTACCTCCATTTATTGTATTAAAATATTCCAATTCTTCATTATACAAGTTGTTCCAAGATTCTAATCTATCTACTAATTCAGGTTTTTTACTTTGTAAAATAACTTTAACAGTATCATACTTTGCTGAAAAGTCTTCCACCGCTTTCTTTCTTCCCAATTCTCTTCCGTATTTTATTGCCATTACAGCATCACTATGTTGGCGTTCTTGTGTAGAATATATCTTTTTAGGTAATTCATTTGATCTAACAAATACACTTATAGAATCTACCATTTTTTGTTTTATGAATTCTTCTACAGTTCTCGTTACTCCTTCATATGAACCATCATGTGCACTTTTTTCAACCCATCTAGCAGGTGAATCAGTTATTAAAGCTGTACAATATCTTAAAAAAGTTGATCCATAACTTTCTAACTTCGGAACAGCCATTATAAACATTTCCACATTATATCCACTTTTTTTAAAATCACTCGCAAAATCTAAAAATCCCTGTGTATTTCTTAAAGCTCCTTCATAAATCACATTATATTCTTGTTCAATTAATGTTTTCAATGCTGCATTCTTTACCTTTTCTGTATCAGGATGTAAAATTCTATGAGTTATCTCTGGATAGTTTTCACAAACCTCTTTATAATGCGGATGTGCTGCTCTTAATTCGTCAAAATCAACAATAACTGCATTATTATTTAGTTCTTTCAATGCAATCTTTATTAACCTTGACTTTCCAGCACCAGATTGTCCTCCAACAATTACAAGTGTTTTATTTTCACCAGCTTATTTATTGCTTGTTAAAAATAGCATTACTTTTTTATAGTACTCATTAAAATTTTCATCTGTTAGACTGTATAAATTACAAAGTTCATTTATATTATCAATTTCGTTTTGTTTATTCTGCATCTTTATCCCCACTATCTTTCAAATATTTTTTTATTGTTTCTTTGTCATTTTTATATATTTTTTCTCTATCTAGAATCAATTCTGTTAACTCTTTCATCTTTTCTTCGTCATTTGTTTCTTTATACATATCTATTTTTTCAGTTATCATTTGTGCTACTTTTTCAATTGCAAGTTCCAATCCATATTCTTCAATTAATTTTTCTTGTTCCATACAGCCTCCTTACATTCAATATTATTAGTATTATAAACTCTTAGCATTTATAAAGTCAATAACTTATTTATAATAAAAAATGCAAAATTATAATATTTCTAAATATCGAATATTATAATTTTTGCATTTACGTCAAAATCTTTAACTTGCAAATTTGTATCTAATCAATTGTCGTACTTGTTCTACCTGTTCCTACTACATCTTCTTGGAGTGATCTCCACGTATTACATCCTACAATTCCATCTGCTTGTAAACCTCTACTTATTTGATATTCCCTTACTGCTTGTGCAGTTCTAGCTCCAAATATTCCGTCTAATCCTCCTGAATTATATCCAAGTGTATTTAAATCATCCTGTGCAATTAATACATATGCACCTTTTGTCCCTTGACCAATTTGTGGATATCCTGCAGTAGTATTACATGCAGGTTTTCCTCTTCTTCTATCAAAATGTACCCATGTAGGCGTTAAATATGCAGGTTCTACATAGCTCCAAACTCCAGAGTTAATTGCACTATTTCTTAGTCTATTTCTTTGTGCATTAGTTAGTCTTTGACCAACGTCAAATGCAACACCTGCGTAATGTTGACTTTGACTTCCATGACCTCCTTCATATGGTCTTTTAAAAGCAAACCCCACAGGTATTGGTGCACCATAAATATATCTTTGGCTATTCCAACTTTGCATTGCTCTTTTTTCAGTCCATAGCGTTGGACTTCTACTTGAGCCTCTAAATTCTCTTACTGTTAACGTTCTATTTGTAATATAAGGCATTGCTTCTTGCTCGCCTCTATAATATACTTCCATACGATTTGTATCATTATTGTATACAATTATTTTTGCCATAAAAAATCCCTCCATATTTTATTATATGGAGAGATTTTTATATGTGATACTTTTACTATTTTAATTCAAAAGATATTTGACCTTTTCCATTATTAACTAAAACAGTAGCAATTGCTCCGTTTATAATTGTCATACTTGGACCTTTATGTGATATATCAGCATCAAAAATAACTGGAATATTATACTTTGCTAAGACACTATCCTTTATTGTTTGCTCCATTGTATAGTCTAAATATGAATTGTCGGTTCCGTTTCTTCCAAATATTACTGCATTCGTATTTGTAAAGTATCCAAATTCATTTAATTTCCATAGTGATCGAATTAATTCTTCTTTAGACAACTCACAATTATCAAAACACCAAATAATTCCATCACTTTTATATCTATCAATAAAACTTTTTGTTCCATCATACTTAGTTCCAGAAAGTTCCATAATTATATCTAAACATCCTGCAATAATTCTTCCTCTTACTTTAACATTTTTATTTCCTATAGTCTTCCATTTTACTTCTTTAGTTAGATTATATCCCTCAAGTCCTGTTTGCCTTTTTATTCTTTCATCTTCGTATAGCTCATAACTTTTTTCAGTTATAATATTTCCCTTTAAGATTTCTAGATTATCAATTATACTTTTATCATATTCTAACATACCAAATGTACCAAAATTATTCCCATAAATTGTTGAAATATCATATTTAGTTGTTATTGGAAATAATATACCAGTTGGATCCGAAAAACCTTCCACCCATTTAGGATTTTGGGCTATTTTTTCAAAATCTATATATGGTAAAATTTCCACTAAAAATTCTCCTCCTGCCGCACAAATTATTGCATCTACATCATTTGACTCAAACATTTTATTAAGTTCTTCTGCCCTATCTTGCGTGCTACTACTTCTTCCCATTTTAGAGGAAAATAGATTGTTTGAAAGTTGCAATTTATAACCTAAATTTTCTAAATTTAATTTAGCATTTTTGTACCTATTTACATATTGCAAGTTAGAGGCTCCATCTGATGGTGCTGGAATTCCAATACAGTTATTTTTCTTTAAAAATTTTGGATATATCATTTAAAATCACCTCATATATATCTATAAAATAGAAGAAGAAGACTAAAAAATCTTCCCCAGCTATTATCATTTTAAAAAAAACTTAATATAAATTAATTATCTTTCTTTATTTATTGGTTTAGTACCACTTCTATCAACTACTTTTTTTGTACTTGTACTTGGAATTGGTGTCTTAACTTTAAGTAAATTTCTTAATTCTTGATTTTTATCCCATTTTTTATCTTCTCGTTTTTCTTTAGCTTTAGCAAATTCTCTTAATGTATTTCCAATTTCTGTGATTCTTGTAGAGCTTTTACTAAATCCCCTAAAAAATCTTCCACTCTTATTTGTGCTTGCTTCTGTATGTAGTATAGATAATTTTAAAAATTCCATTATTTTTTCAGCTTCTCTTCTTTCATAAACATGCATAGTTTCAAAATTATCTGTATAGTTGTTCATAGCTTCAATTATAGCATTAAATTTATTGTTATCTATATTTTTAAGATTTAAAAGATCTTTTTTGTCTATTTCTACCATATTACCGTCATACTCTAATTTCAGGTTTCCTTTTAAATCATCTAAACGATTCTCTAATCTCTTTCTTAATTTCAGACGATTAATAGGTCCTAAGTCTTTAGTCATATTAAGTAAATCTTCATATCCTCCATTCGATATCAACTCATTAATTTGTTTTGGAGATAAGTTTGCGAAATCTACCATCATTGCTTTTGCAATATCTTTAGGTTTTCTCTGATCTACACTATTTCCATTTGCACTAGAACCAACCGTTCCTTGCGAAGTCTGCTTTTTTTCTTCTTCTTTTTGGTAACTTGCATAACTTCCAACATATATTCCTTCTGATTTCAATGATTCTTCAATATCAGAAATAGCCTTTTCTATTTGTTTTTTATATTCACTCTGTTGATTTTTTAACTCATTTAATTCAGTTTTCATACTATTTATTTCATCTTGTAAATCTTTTCTTCTACTCTTATTTTCCTTTACTGCTTCATCTGTATTTACAAGTTTAGTTCCACTTTTATCTTTTATATCCATTGATAATCTTGCTAAATCTCTGTCCATTTCTGTAACTTTATCTTCTTTTATTTGTATTTTTTTCTCCAATTCATCTATTGCCTTTTGGTTTTCAATTAATAAGTCGTTAAAGCTTTTAATTATGGCTGTAGCCTGTATTGCAATAGCTTTTTTAGTTGCATCTTTTGCTTCTTGAGCAATTATTAACTTTTTTTGATAATTATTTTCTCCTTTTTCAATCTCATTATCAATACTATACTCTACAAGTAGAGCAATTTTATCAGTTTTTGATAGTGATTTAATCCATTCTTTTTTTCTAAAAGCTTCAATGGTCGTATTTCCGGTTGTTTGAATAAAAAATTTTTTATATTGTTCATTCTTAATAATATCATCATCGGTCATTACACCAATTATACTATTGTCAATTGTCTCGTCTAGATTAGATTTAGCTTTCTCCAAATTATCTTCTATTCTTTTTTGTGATTCTTTTAAATCTGTTATCTTTTGTTCCAATTCTGGTGATAGTGTTATATTTTCCATTTTTATACCTCCTTGCCATCTAATATTTTATTTACATTATTTATATCTTCTAATACTTCTTTGCATTCTTTCATTAGCTCTAAATTTTTCTTTATAATCTCTATCAATTCCCTATCTTCTATATCTGGCATAAGATTACCTCCTTTATATAAAAAATAAAAACATATTATATTTCTTAATTTTTCTATCCTATTACTCTTAAATATATCTTAACATATATATTTTTTTTTTGCAAGTAATCTTACATTAATCTCGCTTTTTTAAAACAAATTTCTCTAATGCTCTTTTTGCAAGCATTTCATATCTCAATTTCTTATCTCTAATTTTTTCATCTAAGCATGGTAGAATTCCAAAATTTGCATTCATCGGCTGGAAATTTTTGTTTTTTGTACTAATATACTTTGATATGGCACCTATCATTGTTATTTCTGAAAATATTATTCTTTCTTCCTTATTATTAAATTGATTTATCGCATTTAAGCTTGCTACCATTCCTGAACTTATCGACTCTACATAACCTTCAACTCCAGATATTTGCCCTGCAAAATATATATTTGTATTTTCTTTTAATCTGTAAGTTTCATCTAAAAGTTCTGGTGAATTAATGTATGTATTTCTATGCATAACTCCATATTTTACAAATTCCGCATTTTCAAGTCCTGGAATTAAACTAAATACTCTCTTTTGCTCACCAAATTTTAAATTTGTTTGAAATCCAACTAAATTAAATAAGTTGCCCTCTTTATTATCTTGTCTTAATTGTACTATTGCATATGGTCTTTTACCAATTCTTGGATCAGTAAACCCTACTGGCTTTAATGGACCATATCTTAATGTATCTAGTCCTCTTTTAGCCATTATCTCGATTGGCATACATCCTTCAAAAATTTCTCTTTTTTCAAATTCATGTAATTCTACTACTTCTGCATTTATAAGTTCATTGCAAAAAATCTCATATTCTTCTTTATTCATTGGAAGATTTATATAATTTTCTTCTTTTACATCTTTTCTTCTTTCTTTCCACTCTTCGATGGATTCATCAAGACTTCTTTCTTGGCTATATCTGTCACCCCAAAATGCAATATTCATATTTATAGATTCTTTTTCAATTATTGGAGCTGCAGCATCATAGAAAAATAGCTTGTTTGTTCCTGTTAAATCTGAAATTTGTTTTGCAAGCGAATCTGATGTTAATGGTCCAGTTGCAATAATTACAATGCCATCTTTTGAAATATCCTCTAATGAAATATCCGTTCCAATCTCTTTTCTTATAATTTCTATATTCGGCATCTTTTCTAATTCACTTGTAACTTGTTTAGAAAACTCTTCTCTATCAACCGCTAATGCTTGTCCTGCAGGTACGCTAGTTTTATCTGCAATTTTTATTAATAATGAATCTAGTCTTCTTAATTCTTCTTTAAGTAATCCACAGGCATTTGTAATTAAATTAGACTTAAATGAATTACTACATACAATTTCAGCTAAATTTTCATTTGAATGAGCACCAGAAAATTTCTCCGGTTTCATTTCGTATAATTTAACATTAATTCCTCTTTTAGCAATTTGATATGCAGCCTCTGAACCAGCAAGCCCTCCTCCAATAATAGTTATAAAATTATTCATATTCCTAATTTGTGCAATGTAAAATTATCTTCTTTTTTGCACATTCTCCCTTCCATAAATATCAAATAAGAAATCTATATAATAATGGACTCTATTTAAATAAATCCATAATTTCATCTTTTGAAAGTTTACTAATAAATGTTTCACTTGTAGAAAGCATATTATCCATAAGCTTTGCTTTTTTTTGTTGAAGTTCGTAAATTCTTTCTTCTATTGAATTTTTAGTTATAAGCTTGTAAACTTGAACATTCTTTTTTTGTCCAATTCTATATGTCCTATCTGTTGCCTGATTTTCTGCTGATAAATTCCACCATGGATCATAATGAATAACCATATCCGCACCAGTTAAATTCAAACCAGTTCCGACCAGCTTTCAAAGAAATTAAAAATACTTTAATATCAGCATTTTGATTGAAATTATCAACCATTTCAATTCTATCTCCAATTTTTGTTTTACCAGTTAGCTTAAAATATTTAATATTTTCTTTTTTTAATTCATCTTCAATAAGTTCAAACATTGATGTGTATCCAGAAAAAAGTAATATTTTATGGCCACTTTCAATTGCATCTTTTAAAATTTCAATACACTGTTCGAGCTTACTGCTTTTTCCCTTATAGTTTTCTATAAATAAACTTGGATGACAACAAATTTGTCTAAGTCTCATAAGTAATGCTAAAATTTTTATTTGACTTTTTTCAAATCCATTAGAACTAATTTCAAATAAAGCTTCTTGTTTTGCCTGTGCAAGATAAGATAAATAAATATCTAACTGTTCATCTTGCATTTCATTATTCAAAACAGAAATAGTTTTATCTGGAAGCTCTGTTAAAACTTCTTTTTTAGTTCTCCTTAAAACAAATGGGCTAATTAACATTTTAAGTCTATTTGTAGCTTCAATATCTTCCTGCTTCATAATAGGAGTTTCATATAATTCTTTAAATTTCCTGTATGAAAAAAGATATCCTGGCATAATAAAATCAAAAATCGACCACAATTCTGATAATGAATTTTCAATTGGAGTACCAGTTAACGCATATTTAGTATTTGCTTTTATCTCTTTAATTGCTTTTGCATTTTGTGTATTATTATTTTTAATATATTGAGCCTCATCAGCAATAATATATTTAAATTCGTAATTTTTCTCTTTGTATTTATCTATATCTCTTTTTAAAGAATCATAAGATGTAATAATTAAATCATATTGTAAAATATTATTTATTTGGTTTATTCTTTCTTCTGCATTTCCATGAACAACTAAAACATTTAGATTGCTTGTAAATTTTTGTGCTTCATTTCTCCAGTTTATAGTAAGTGAACTTGGGCATACCACTATACTTGGCTTTGTGTTATTATTGTTTTCTTTGTAAGATTGAATAATCGTTAGCATTTGAATAGTTTTTCCAAGTCCCATATCATCTGCTAGAATACCACCTAAACCATAATCTTCTAAGCATTTCAACCAATTATATCCAGTTTTTTGATATGCTCTTAAAGATGCATTTAAATTTTTAGGTAATTCTTTTTCAGTTTCAAATTCTTTATCTCCAATTTTGGTTACAAAATCTCTGTATCTTGAATCTTTTGAAATAGAGTCAACATTTACCTTTTTTAGTAGTTCATCAAGATATAAACCTCTATACATTGGAATATTTACTGTTCCCGCTTCTAATTCTTCATAAGTTATATTCATTCCGCTTAGACACATTTTCTAAGAACTGTAATGTATCATTATCCTCATTTAGTTCAATAAAGCTTCCATCTTTTAATCTATGAAATTTCTTTTTAAGCTTATATTTTTCCATGATTTTTTTTATTTCTGAAGCTTCAAAATCAATACCATTTAAGTTTATTTGCAATAAATTATTTTCTATACGTACACCCAAATTTGAAATTTTTGGTTGCCTAATTTCCTTACTTTTAAATTGTTCTGTTGCAAAAACTTCAAATTCCCTCATATAATCTTCTATCTCGTTTGTTAAAAAATAATATATTTTTTCTTCATTTACTAAAATTAATCTAGCATTTGCTACATCAAGCATAAAACCTGTTCTTCTAAATTTATCTAAAGTTTCAGCTTCTTTTAATGTATCTCTTGCTATATCAGGATTCTTTGCTAATAGAGGGTTGAATTCTGTATCATCATAGCAAAACTTAACCTCTGCCGTAATATAATTGTTTTTATCATAATCTAAATATACTTTTGTATATAGTTCTTTTGGCATATATTTTTCTATTTCTTCATCATGTATTTTATCCATTTTTATATTATTTTTAATTTTAGGTATAACCATTGAAAATAGTTCTGAAAGATCACTTTTTCTAAATTCAATTTCATTTACAAAGTTTGTTCTAAATACTTCTAAGAGTTTAATTACTGTTTTTTCATAATCTTTGCTACATCTATATAATTTATCACCATATGAAATATATGAATTCTTTTTTCCTTTAAAAATTCTATATTCATATATATCTATATTAGGACTTATTTTATAATTATCTTTATCCACTTCTTCGATATTAAATGTTATTTCCGGTTTATCATCTACAAATGTTACTTGTTTTTCTCCCATATCGCTTTGTACTAAAATTTGTTTGCCCTTCATAATTTCAAATAAATCGTCTAATCCTGTATTCGATATACTAATTGAATTTTCATTTAACATTCTTCCATAATATCCATAATGGCTTGCTGTTTCGTTTGCATATTTTATAATTTCGGCATATTTTAGTATATAATCTAAAAGTGGTCTTGATGCTTCTTCGAATGCTTCTCTTGTATGAACAAATTCAAGTTTATTTCCATATTTGTGCTCACTTCCATTTAGCATATTTTCAAAAAACTCTGGAAAGCTTTTTAATTTATACATTTGTGTTTCACCAATTTTTATTTCCATTTTAAGTTTACTTTGAAATCTATCCATTATAATTATTGGAATTAATTTAACATTATGTAAGTGATTTTCTTGTTTATTATCTTCAGATTCCTCTAAAAAAACGTTTATTAATTGCTTAAAATTATGATTTTGTTCTTGAATTTTATCTTTACTATTTACTAAATTTGCATTTTCATTTTTTTCTTCAATTCCAGCAAATATTCTTAAATATTCGGAATTTTTTGCAAACTCCATTATTGTAGCTAGTATATGTTTACATGTTCCTAAATGTGACTCATAGTCTGGACAAGTACAACTTACATTTTCAATTTCATTATCTTTAACTTTTATATATACTTCATATATACTGCTACTATTACCTTTTACTTTTGACTTTAACTCAAAATTACAACTATTTTCATATATTACTTTCGTAATATTAACCTTTTTGCTTTTTACATATTCTTCTGCTTTTTGCTTTCTATCTTTTCCTGCATCTTCACATAGTTCTTCTAAAAGGTCTGGATCTATTATCATTTTTATCCCCCATTTATTTTTTTCTAGCTATTTATTATAATACATTTAATCTGGATTTACAAGCACTAGATTAATAAACTTAGGGTAATTCCATAAATTACAATAGTTTTTTATAATTTATGAAATCACCCTAAAATAAATCATATTATAAATAAATTTATTATTAATTATATTATGTTCCATTTAGTATTAATTTTTTTTCTTGCAATAAATCAATAATGTTAAGTTTTTTATTATTATCGAAATCCACTGCTTGCATATCTTCATCCGTTAATCTTTTTCCTGTTAAGATATACTTTTTCATTAACAGTAAATCACTAATTCCAACTTTTCTATCTTTATCCAAATCCCCTAATATTGGTATTGTTTTTGTATCTATTGTTTTAATTGCTTTATTTCCAACTTTATCTTGTACAACAATTGATACTAATCCTTGATTTACACTAATATTCTTTGTTTTACTTGATGAAAAATTCTTTCCACCATCAAAGCTATATGCTTTAGAATTTAAACCGGAGCCCGAATCTGATGCATTTAACGTTAGTGTCATAATTCCTTGCTTTCCTTTGGCTAATTGTGCCTTTACAGATACAATATTAGGAGGAGTTACATCAATTTTATCTATAGTTACATTCTTTACTTCTGACTTATTATCATATTTGTCTCTTACAATTATTGATACAACTTTATTTTTGTCTACATTATATGATTCACTGGCTTGCCAAGTCTTTCCACCATCAAAGCTATACGCCCTAGAATGTAGTCCTGATTGTGAATCTGAAGCATGTATTTTAAGTGTTACAGGTTTATTGGTCCATGTTGTTGGAATTCCTTCAATATATGGAGCAACACTTGGTGGAGTAATATCTTTGATGTTACTAACTGTAACTGTTATTGAATTGGTTTGTCCTCCATCTATTGCTTTTACCTTTACTTCTTCTGTTGCATTCCAATTAAATGTTTTTGTCAAAATAGTTTGCGTTGTCCTTACAGTTCCATATGTAACTGGATACGATTCTTTATATGATACATTCCATCCATTAGCTTTAGCTTGATTCAATTGTACTCTGTCATCTGAAGTAATTGTCACTGTTACTTTTCCTGTTGTTGTATTATTTGGGCTAACTGAATAAGTTAGTTCTGGCTTATCAGTATATTTCTTTGCACTAACTACTCCATCCATCCATTTTTCAACAAGTGCATCATCATATGCTATATAAAAATATCCTTTTTCCCCCCAATCACTGCCGTATGAATTCATTACTATCCATGCGCCATTATTTTTAGGTTGATTTCCAGGTTTAAAATTTGTTTTTGAATAATTATCATCCCAACCTACTATTGTTACAGAATGATTACTTTCTACATCTGAATTATTTATGTATAAAGCCTTATTATTATAGAAATATGTTTCACTGCTTAAATATGTTGATGTACGTATACCTCCGCTACTTTTAATATGAGTTTTAATTTTTTTTCTAAATTCTTGAATTTCTTGATTAGACATTTTTGTACTTCCATTATAATATGTAACTGCTCCATTATTTGAATATTCTTTACGTATACAGGAAAAGTTTATGGCTTTATTTACTTTGATGGTTGGAGTCTTGTTTTCAAAACTTTCCTTGTTTTCCTTCCAGAATTTATATTCTTTGTTTTCACTATCTGTTCCTATAATAGCACCTTTTGCATGATAGTCAGATGAGTATACTCCTGTGTATTTCATAAAGTCTGAAAACGTTCCACCACACTTATATGCTGCTTCACCTAGGCTAGAATACTCTCCTTGTTCTATATCTTGCCATCCCCCAAAATACTTATATCTCATATATCCTAAATGATATTCCGCCAAATTATAGTTAAGTGATTTATTCTTTTGTAAATATGTTTCTAAACATTTTAAACTAGAATATGCCCAGCACCATCCTGAACTACCTTGATTTTCTACTTTTAAACCTATATAGTCTTTTAAATTATATTTTGCAGGTAGCGAAGATTCTGTTGTATTTGACTCTGCTGCATATTCTACAGCATAATTTGAATATAGCTCTTCACCATTATCTATATTTTTATGAATTGCAATAAATTCTTTACGCGGAATATCATATACTTTACTTTTTTCTTTGTCTAACAATTGTAAATACTTTAAGTATTCAGCGCTATACGGTTTATCTTGATATGGGTCATCACTTTGTTGTTTTATTAGTTCACTTCCTATGTTTATACTTTCTTCTATTAAATTAGCCTTTGAAATTGTATTACAACTAAATAATATAAGTATAATGGAAATAAAAGTTAGTATTAAATTTCTATTTTGCTTTTTCATATTTTTTTTCATAATTCCTTAATATCTCCAATTTCAGTTTTAAATATTAATCTATGCTACTTACTGATTTTTTCTTTTTTGCATAATATTTCTTACCTATTATATAACTACAAATTTGTTGTAATATCAATATGTTTACTTTTGCGGCTTTATTCTCAACTATGTTTTAGTATACGGATTTAATGAACTGATGCTTTTTTACATTTATATTACATTTTTATGCTTTTTCATACATAATTTATCTACTTTTTCTGAATTATATTACGGAAAGCACTGTTTACAGTTAAAAAATTTAAATGTATAATTTTCAATTTATTACTGTTAGTTCTGTATCTCATCTTTTAAATTCCCTCTTCTATTTTTTAAGATAAACAAAAACCAATGGATTTAAGCAATCATTTTTTGCTTTTTCCATTGGCTATATTTCTTCTTATTTATTATTTTATCTCTTTATATCTTTTATAACCTAAAAATGAAAATACTAATACTACACTTGCTATTATAACTGGTATTATAATTTCTTGTGTTCCTGTTTGTGGAATTTTATTACCAGCTTGTGATTTGTCACTATTTAATTTATCAGTATTATCTGTTGTTTGAGTACCGTTATTGTCATTTTTCTTATCTTCATCAGATTTTATATTTGTATTATCTTTATTATTATCATTCTGATCATCTTTTTTATTATCGTCTATTGTTTGATTTGAGTCGTTCTTTTTATTAACAATTATTTCCTGCTCTGTTGTTTTTGTTATATTGCCCTCAGTATATGTTATTGTAATTTTTGAATCTGATGCCAATAAATTACCTTCTGGAGTATATGTATAATCTGTTACCTCTTTTGAAGATCCATCACTATATTTTGCTGTTATTTTCATTCCAGTTTTATCAAATTTTTCATCTTCTGTATATGTTATTTTAGTTGGTTTTTCTGATACTTCAATACCTTCTAATGTTTTTTCTTCTACTGCTTCTTCGGTTACAGTTAGTTTTAAAGATGTACAGCTACCATTTACTTGTTCAACACCATCATCAGTATCGGTATAACATGCACCTAATATATTTTCTAATTTTATTTCAGTTTCTTCGTTTAGTTTTGCATCATCCTTTACTTTTAATGATATTACTTTTGTTACAGTTCCCTTTTTAAATACTGTAAGTTCTGTATCAGACCCTGAAACTAATACAACTCCATTATTACTTATATCTACACCTTCAAATATTGATTCATCGAATACAAGGTTAGCCATATAACCGCCTAAATTCTCAACACTTACACTATCTAGTACAACATTTATTTTTATTGTATCTCCTCTTTGCACATTTGTTTTGCCACTATCTAGTCCTAACTTTAAATTGAATTTTTCATCTGCTCCATAAACAACTGTACTAGCTAATAATAAAAATAATACTAGCATTATACTTAATATTTTTATTTTTCTCATTATTATCCTCCTTTGTGACATTTATAGATTTATTATTGCATTTTTTTGTTTAAATTTCAATAGTGTTATCCTATTGGAATATTACAATAAGCTTATTTTTCTTACTGTTTCATCTGTTTTAGGCTTCTTTACAATTATATTACATTTTTAATAACCTGTATTTATATTATTTTTTCTTTGCTTTTTTAGTAGTACTCTTTACACGCTTTTTGCTTTTTTTTGATTCAGCACCATTCTCTTCTGGTGTCCATTTTTCTCCATTCTTTGGTTTATTCCAAGAAATATAATTACAACTTTCTGGGTTATTTTCACAGATGTAATAGTTCTTCTTTCTTTTTGTTTTCCTTACCTGAACTATGCCACCACATACAGGACATGGAACATCAATTGTTTCAATAATCGGTTTTGCATTTTTGCATTCTGGGTATCCAGGACATGCTAAAAATTTACCATATCTTCCATATTTATATACCATCATTCTTCCGCACTTTTCACATTGTACGTCTGATACTTCATCTTTAATTTCCACGTGTTCTAGCTCTTTTTCTGCCTTTTCTAAAGTTTTCTCAAATGGACTATAAAAATCCCTGATGATTTTTTTCCAGTATTCTTTTCCTTCTGCAATTCTATCAAATTCTGTCTCAATATTAGCTGTAAATTCCACATTCACTATATCTTTAAAATTTTCTGTAAGAAGCTTATTTACAACCTTACCAAGTTCTGTTGGAACCAACTGCTTTTTTTGTTTTTCTATATATCTTCTTTCTAATATTGTTGTAATTGTTGGTGAATAAGTACTTGGTCTTCCTATTCCCTTTTCTTCTAACGCTTTTACTAAACTTGCTTCTGTGTACCTTGCTGGCGGTTCTGTAAAACTTTGTTTCGTATCTATTTTTTGCTTTTCTACTTCTTGCTTTAATTCAAGTTCTGGAAGTTCAGAATCCTTTTCTTCTTTTGATTGTTCCTGTCCCTCTATATACACACTCATAAAACCTTTAAATTTTAGAGTTTGTCCATTTGCTTTAAAATTATATTTGTCATTTGCTAAAATATTAACTGCTACAGTATCATATATAGCCTGGGCCATTTGACTTGCAATAAACCTATTATATATTAATTCATATAATTTCAATTGATCTTTATTTAGAGAGTCTTTTACTTTATCTGGAGTAAGTTCAATATAAGTTGGTCTAATTGCCTCATGAGCATCTTGTGAGTTTTCTTTTGTTTTATAAAAACGATTTTCATAGTACTGACTTCCATATGTACTATTAATATGTTCCTTAGCTGCCTCTCTTGCTTCTTTTGAGATTCTAGTTGAATCAGTTCTCATATATGTAATTAAACCAATAGAACCTTTTCCTGTAACTTTTACACCTTCATACAATCCCTGTGCAACTGACATAGTCTTTTTCAAACTAAAATTTAGCTTTCTAGATGCTTCTTGTTGAAGTGTACTTGTTGTAAATGGTGGAGCAGGACTTTTCTTTTTTTGGCCTTTTTTAACATCTTCTACTATAAATTTAGCATCTTGAAGATTTTCAAGTATTTTATCTACTTCCATCTTTGAATGAAGCTCAAGTTTCTTTCCATTTTCTCCATAAAACTTAGCTTCGAAACTTTTTCTAGATTTTCTATCTTTCAGTTGAGCAGTAATATTCCAATATTCTTCTGGAATAAACTTTTCAATCTCTTCTTCTCTATCAACAATTAGTTTTACAGCAACAGATTGAACTCTACCTGCAGATAACCCTCTTTTAACCTTTTTCCAAAGAATTGGACTTATTTTATAACCAACAATTCTGTCTAAAACTCTTCTTGCTTGTTGAGCATCTGTTAAATTTATATCAATTTTTCTAGGATTCTTTATAGAAGATTGCACAGTTTCCTTTGTAATTTCATTAAAAGTAACTCTGCAAACACTATCTTCTGGAATTTGTAATATATGAGCTAAATGCCATGCAATAGCTTCACCTTCACGATCAGGGTCAGTTGCAAGATATATTTTTTTGGCTGATTTAGCATCTTTTTTCAAAGATTTAATTAAATCTCCTTTTCCTCTAATATTAATATATTCAGGTTCAAAATCATGTTCTATATCAATTCCTAATTTTGATTTTGGCAAATCCCTTATGTGCCCCATAGATGCTACTACTTTTGTATTACCACCTAAAAATTTTTTTATCGTGTTTGCTTTAGCAGGTGATTCCACTATAATTAATTTATCTGCCATATTTTTTCTCCTTTTTTTATTTTATTAAATTCTAGAATAAATTTTTAAATTTTTCAATACTTATTTGGAATTATTTTGTAATATAATTTTTTAGTTAACACAATTGTAGGCGACTATTAGTCGCCTGCTATTTTATATATTTATACATATTTTCTGTACATTGATATATATTATCTTTCATTAAATCTTCAATTACATCTCCTGCTATAATTGGAGAGACTTTATTCTTTTGTAAGATATTTAACATATTGTTAACATTTTCCTGAGTACTTGTGATATTTTTAAAACTTTTCTTATCTAAAATAACTTCATCATCAATTTTCCTTTTTATTATTTCAATTCCAAATTCCGGTGCTTTTTCAGAACAATTTATATCTTCTATTTGGTAATATTCTAATTTAAATGGTTCGACAATATCATTATCCTCACTGTCCTCAAACCTAATAAATGCATCTCCATAAAATTTTCTCGTGTTTTCCATAATAAATCCTCTCTTTCGTATCATATGCAAGAGTTACTATAACTCACATTTACTATACTTGCAAGAAAATTTGCTCCCCATCCTTCGAGGCTATTATGCTTTTATCGACACAAAGTTATTTTATTGTCATATCATTCGACATCAATCTTATATTATTTTTAGATTGTAATAAAAACTTATTATATCTGTAACCTATTTGCAACATTTAAGAATTTCCTCATAAATTTTATCTTCAACATTGTAAATTGCCATATTTTTAGCTCTATTTCCCATATCTATTAAATTATCCTTATTACTTATAACATCTTCAATTACATCTGATAAGATTTTAGAATTTAAATCTTGGTTCAGAATTACTTTTGCAGCACCTGCCTTTTCAAATACCCTTGCATTATCCTCTTGACGATTGGCCGATTTACTAGGAAGAGGTATAAAAATTGCTGGTTTCCCTGCAAGTGCAATTTCTGCTAAAGTCATTGCACCACTTCTTGCAATTATTAAGTCACATGCATTCATTATTTCTTCCATATTATAAATATAAGGAACAATTTTTACTTTATCAATATTATTAATATCGATATTTTCATCTGCTAGTTCCTCTTTTATTACATCAAATTGAGAAGGACCTGCTGCCCAAATAATCTGATAGTTTGAATTTTTCTTATTTTTTATAATATCAAGCAATGTTTGGTTAATTGCTCTTGCACCTTGGCTTCCTCCAAAAACAAGAATAAGAGGCAGATCGTTTGAAAGTTTAAGTCCTTGCCTAATTTTCAAAATTTGCTCATTAGTTAAGCTTATATTTTTTGTTTTGGTTGGAGTTCCTGTAACAACAACATTTTTAGCATTTGGTAATCTATCTTTTGCTTCTTTAAAGCCAACTAAGATGGTACTTGCTTTTTTGGATAACATTTTTACTGCAAGTCCAGGATATGCATTGCTCTCATGAAGAATAGTTGGGCATTTTAATTTATATGCTGCTGATATAACAGCACCACAAATATATCCCCCCGTACCTATAACAATATCAGGTTTAAAATCTTGAACAATCTTCTTTGCCTGCTTAAAGCCCTTTGCTGTTTTGAACATATTTTTTATATTCTCAATAGTTAATTTTTTAGAAAATCCATAGGCTTCGATTGTTTTAAGTTTATATCCAGCTCTTGGAACTAAATCATTTTCTAATCCTCTATTTGTTCCTATAAAAATAATTTCAGAACCTGGCTGTTCTTTTTTTATTTTATCTGCAATTGCAATACCAGGGTTAATATGTCCACCTGTACCTGCTGCAGCAATTATTACTCTCATTTTAAAATAACCTCCTAAAAATTAGTATATTACTGTAATATAAAATAACTATTATACCTTAGAGCCTGCTCTTGATATATTAAGCAGAATACCGCACTGAACATAGCAAAATGAGAAGTGCAGTTCCACCATAACTAAAGAATGGAAGTGGCATTCCAGTAGTTGGAATTGATGCTGTAACAACTGCAATATTAATAATAGCTTGAGCTCCAATTAAAGTAGAAATTCCAACAGCAAGCAAACTACCAAACATATCTGGTGCTTTCATTGCAATTAAAATACCTCTCCATACAAAAACTGCAAATAAGAAAATTACAATTGCGCACCCAACAAATCCCAACTCTTCTGATAAAATTGAGAAAATAAAATCATTATGAGGTTCAGGTATGTATAAAAACTTTTGCTTACTTTCTCCGCAAGCCTACTCCAAATATTCCACCAGATCCAATTGCATATAAACTTTGTACAACTTGGTAACCGGTTCCTTGAGCATCGGCCCATGGGTTAAAGAATGTTTGAATACGGTCTAATCTAAAGTTTTGTTTACCTGCCATTTGCATAACTCCAAGTGCCCCCATGACAAAAGACGCTCCAACACCTCCTGCAATTGCAAAATGTAATACTCTACACCCTGCCATCAACATCATTACAGAAGTAACAATTATAATTACAAGGGAAACACTTAAATGGTTTTGTACTAAAAATAAAATTCCAATTGGTGGTACTAAAAACAGTAATGGTTTTATAAAGCCACTAAATAAATTTTTTAATTCTCTCTTATGGTCTGATAAATATCCTGCATAAAAAATTATAAGTCCAATTTTAGTAATTTCAGATGGCTGGAATTGACCAAATCCTAAATTTATCCATCTAGTTGCTCCTTTAACCTCTCTACCGATTCCCGGAACAAGCACTAATAATAATATAATCCATGATACAAAGTAGACTATCCAATAATATTTTTTATAAAAACGATAATCAACTTTTGAAATAAAAAACATTAAAACAATTCCTACAATAGCAAAACCAACTTGTTTTCTTACATAAAAATAGCTATCATTTCCTTGTGATATAGCTGATGGAGCACTAGCAGAAAGAACCATTACAATGCCAAGTGCTAGCAATAGTAGTACTGTTATACATATAATAAAATCAAATTGATTATTAACAAACTTTGATATTTTTTTTACTTTCTTTTGCATTTGTAACCTCCCAAAAACAGATGTTAAACTCCATATATTCCAATAATACATAAAGCAAGTGTAATTATACTAAATACAGAAACTACTTTATTTTCACTCCAACCAGAAAGTTCAAAGTGGTGATGAATAGGAGCCATTTTAAAAATTCTTTTTCCTGTCTTTTTGAAAAATGCAACTTGCATCATAACAGAAATTGTTTCTATGATTGGAATAAGTGCTATAATTATTAAAATTAGTGGATTTTTTAAATACAAACTAATTCCAGCAATTGCTCCTCCAAGTAAAAGTGAACCTGTATCTCCCATAAATACTTTTGCAGGATGCAAATTAAATAGTAAAAAGCCTAAGCATGCACCCACTAAAGCACTTCCAACTAGTGTTACTTCTTTTACTCCAAAAATAATACTAATAACTGTTAAACATGTAAGAATTATTGTTGTAACCGTTGTTGACAGTCCATCTATTCCATCTGTTAAATTAACTGCATTTGTTGTTCCAAGTAGTACAAAAATAGCAAATGGTATATAAGCCCACATCGGTAAATTAATATATTCTTTAATAAATGGAATATAAATATCGGTTCCAATTTTAAGTACATTTGTCAAAAATAAAGTATATATTACTGCTACAATTAATAAGCCAATCATTTTATATAATGGTTTTAATCCTTTAGTATTTTTCAAAACTAACTTTTTAAAGTCATCTATAAAACCTACAAGCCCAAAGCCAATTGTTACAAATAATAATGGTAAAATATTTCTTGCAAGTATTATATCTTTTTTGCTATATTGTACATATAAAAATGTGCAAACTATAAATACTGCTGCAGCTATAATAATTCCACCCATTGTTGTGGTTCCTTGCTTTTTTAAATGACTCTCTGGTCCATCACTTCTTTCTATTTGACCTACCTTAAATAGCTTTAATATTGGTATTATAATAATCCCTAAAATTGTGCTTACTACAAATGAAAGCAGTAATATTTTTATGTGAAATTCCATTTTTTCCTCCTATTTTGTATATCTATAATTTTCTTTAGCCTATATTTTTCCTTCTAAAATTTTATTTATAATAACTCTTTCATCAAAAGGATTTTTCTTATGCCCAATGATTTGATAAGTTTCGTGACCCTTTCCTGCAAAAACAACAATGTCATCTTTATGTGCCATTTCTATTGCATACTTCATTGCCTCTACTCTATCTACTATTGTTATATATTTTCCTTTTGTCTTTTTCATTCCTTCTTCAATTTGAGATATTATTTCATCTGGGTTTTCCGTACGTGGGTTATCTGAAGTAATAACAGTGAAATTTGCAATATTTCCCGCAATTTGGCCCATAATAGGTCTCTTAGCTTTATCTCTATCTCCACCGCATCCAAATACTACAATTACTCTACCTCTAGTATATGATTTTACTGCTTGTAATATGTTTTCTAAACTTTCTGGTGAATGTGCATAATCAATCATTAAAGTAAGATCCTTATTATTTTCTACAAGTTCACTTCTTCCAGGCACTTTTACTTCAAGTAATGATTCTTTTATTTTTTCTGGGGTACAATTTAATTTAAGACCTATGCATATAGCAGCAAGTGCATTGTACACACTAAATCTTCCTGGTATAAATGCCTTTACCCTTTCATTTTTTATTCCTAACTTCATTTTAAAATCTACATATGTATTTGTAATTGTAATATCTTTAGCTAGCATATTGCAATAATTATCTATTCCATATGTATATATTTCTTTTTCTTTAAACATATTTGGAATTTTTGCAGTGTATAAATCATCTGCATTTACATAAGCAACTTTTGACATTTCAATTAACTTTAATTTTGAATTAAAATAGTCCTGCATATCTGGATGTTCTTTTTCACTAATATGATCCTCTGAAAAGTTTGTAAATACTGCAATATCAAAATCACAACCGTCAACACGGTGTAATTTTAAACTTTGAGATGAAACCTCCATAATAACAACATCGCAGCCAGCTTTTTGCATATTATAAAACATTTTTTGAAGTTCTAAACTTTCTGGGGTGGTTCTATCATTTTCATCAATTTTTTTATCACCTATATAGCTTGCAATTGTTCCAATTAATCCAACCTTTTTACCTTCTTTTTCTAGAATTGATTTTGTCATAAAAGAAGTAGTTGTTTTTCCTTTTGTTCCTGTAATACCAATTAATTTAAATTGGCGAGAAGGGTTTTTGTAAAAATTTGCAGCTGCAATTGCAACTCCATGTCTTGTGTCTTTTGTAATGATAATTGTAACATTATCTGGTATTTTCATTAAAATTTTTTTATCAATATCACTTTGCGCTAAAATAGCTGTTGCCCCGTTTTCTATCGCTGAATTTATATATTCATGACCATCTGTTTCAAATCCTTTAATTGCAACAAACATTGTATCTGGTTTAACTTTCTCTGAATCACATTCAATGTGTTTTATATCAATGTCTAAATTTCCTTTAACCTTTAAATCTTCTAATCCTATTAAAATTTTTTTAAGTTCCATACGTAATCTCTCCTTACTTTTAAGATTTACATTCCTATTATATAACTAATTTTTTCTTTTGTATAGAAAAGATTTCATATTTTTTATATATTTGTTACTTTATTTTGAAATTTGTACCATTACTTTATTTCCTTGTTTTACTTTTACTCCTTGTTTTGGAAGTTGCTCACAAATTACTTCTTCCTTTTCATCAATTGTTTCACCTTCATTTTTTTCATATTCTATTTCTAATCCTTGTTCTTTTAGTTTCTCTTTTGCTTCTTTTATTGTAAGCCCTGTTAAATTTGGTATTACAACATCATCTGCAATTTCTTGCCCATCTTCTTTTTGTACTTCTAAGTATGGAAGTACTTCTCCTAATACTTGTGATGCAATTGGTGCTGCAACACCACCTCCTTGGTGTATTTTTTCGCTACAAATTTTAAGCCTCTTTTATCTTTGCAAATATATTAAATTTATTTTCATCCTCTACATATCCACGGATTTTATTTGACTCAGTCATGAATTTAAAATGAATAGTTATTTTTTTGTTTTCATGAATCTCTATATAATCAATTAGTTCAGTTATAATATCTCTGTCTAACCTGATTATGTTTTTATATATTTTAAAGTTCTCTATCCATTCGTTTTTTTCAGTTACAATATTTTCTTGCCTTTCTCTTTGATTATCTAAATTTATAATAATTTCTTTTAGCTTATCTATATCCTTTTCATATTTTTGTTTATACTCTAAGTACTCTGCTTTTGTTATATATTCATTTTTCCAGTCTTCGTATAGTCCTCTTTTTAAATTACTTAATTTTTTTATTTCAACCTCTTTTGTCTGCTTGATATCTTTAACATTTTCACTTTTTAATTTTTTAGTATTTAATTTATTTATTTGTTCTAATAACTTTTCATTATCAACTAGTAATTTTATTTGTAATCTAATTGCCTCTAATACAGCCTCTTCCAACTTTTCCACCTTTATTGTATGTTTTGTGCATAACTTATTTGATTTTTTTCTATATGTACCACAAATATAATATTCATAAACTGTACCACTTTTATTTTTACAATATTTTTTATTCATTGCATGCCCACAATCTGCACATTTTAAAATTCCTGCCCATATACTTAACTCTCCACATTTTTGTACTCTTGTGTCCATTCTTCTGAATATTTGTGCTTTTTCAAAAACTTCTTTATCTATAATAGGTTCATGCATATCCTCAACAGTAATCCATTCATTTTCTGGTACTTGTTCCATTTTATGAATTTTATAACTCTTTACTCGTCTTTTTCCTTGTGTTATATTTCCTATGTAAATATCATTTTTTAGAATATTTCTAACTGTAGATGGACACCATGAATAATCTTCTTGTTTTATTTTGAAATTATTATAATTTTTATTTAACTTTTTCTTTTTATATCCTGTCGGATTTAAAATTCCCATATCATTTAGTCTTCGGCAAATCGTTACATTCCCAATTCCTTCATTTACTTTCCATTGGAAAATTTTTTTTACAATTTTGGCTGATTCCTCATCTATAATTAACTTATGATTATTTTCTGGATTTTTTATATATCCATACGATGGAAATGCTCCTACAAACTCTCCGCTTCTTTTTTCTTCCATTTAGTGCTGATTTAATTTTTATTGATGTGTCTCTTGCATACTCATCATTTATTAAATTTTTAAATGGTACTAAAATTGTATTTGTACTTGTAGGATTTTTAAAACTATCTACACTATCATTTATTGCTATAAACCTTACATTAAATAATGGAAATATTTGCTCTATATAATTTCCAACTTCTATGTAGTTTCTTCCAAGCCTTGATAGGTCTTTTACTAAAACACAATTAACATTTCCTTTTCTCATATCTTCTAATAGCCTTTGAAATCCAGGTCTATTAAAGTCTGTCCCTGTATAACCATCATCAATATAAGTATCATAAACAATCAAGTCATCATGTTCGTTTGTAAATTCATTTAGTAGCGTTTTTTGGCTTGTTATGCTGTTGCTTTCTTGTTTATCTTCTCCATTGTCACTATCTTCTTGTGAAAGCCTTATATATACTGCAACTTTCCATATTTTTATTCCATTTGTGTTTAAACTTTCAGAAAAATATTTTGATTTTCTTCCAGCCATTATTACTAGTTACCTCCCTTCTTGATGTAGTGTAACATACTCAATAATAAAATATCAGTCTACTTTAACTTTCTGTTTTAAAATATTTAACATGCAATCATTAAGACTTTTATTATTCTCCGCATATAACATTTCCACACACATATCACCAATTTTTAATTTATATGTTTCTTTTGTTTTAGATGATTTTTTTAAAATATTACTTTTAGTTTCCAATGCAAACTTTCCTTTCGCTTTTTGCTATTTATACACGTCAAAAATAATCTGTAACTCACTATCATTAGAACAGTTTACTTAAGTTTATTAATATAAAAAAATTTTTATTACTGTTTTTTATCTTCAATATACTATCTCAAATTGTATGTTCATCATTCTAAAAAAAATTAAAATAAGTAATTGTCATAAAATTTATATCCTATACTTATTTTCTAAATTTTTTGTTCAGTTCTTTTTCTTCTAATATATTTCTTTTTTCTTCATCACTAAGAATTCTATATTTGCATTTTCTTCCTGGCTCACTATCAATATTTTCAGGTATTTTATCTCTCACTAACTTATTATATGTATATCTAAAGCCATTACTAAGTACCAATATTTCTATTCCAATTACGCCACACTTTTTTCATCTTCTGGAGAATAATATTTATACATCAATTTTGTTTTTCTTTTTATTTCTTCTTCATCTATATAAAGCTTTTTAAATAAGTTTTCAAATGTCTCATCTCTATATAATTCTAATACTTTAACTAATATTGTTTCCTGTAACTCTGGTAATTTTGAAAACTCTATTTTATCTCCAACTTTTATTTTACTCCTTTTTTCATCATATAGTCTAAATTCTATTGTTTTTGTTCCATTTATGTTTAATTCTTAATCCATTATTTTTTAAAAATTGAATTTTTTTCTAGCATATTAATATTTATATCTGCAAACACTTTTTATATAATAATTATTGTAATGTGAGGTGATAAATATGGATTATAGTTATAGCTTTGAAAGCAATATACCATCTTCTACTTTCAATTCTACCAGCAACAATGTTTTAAATTGGATAAAAGAAAATAGAGATAAATATGATTGGGCAAAAGACCCAAATGCATATGAGATGGTAAATTTATTTTTATTTGGTGCAAAATATTCTCATGAAGGTAAAGATGTAAATACTGATACTCTTACTCAAATGTGGAATATACGTTCCAAGGATTTTCAAGGATGCAATATTTCCGAAAATAGCTTTATTTATCAAATTTGTGAAGATTCTTATCAATCTATGATTTCAGGAAAACCAATGGTTAATGATGAAAATTCACATCACGCTCTTAGAAAAATGGCTGGATTGGGTTTATATTTAAAACAACAACAAAGGGACAATGATCAAATAACCTATAATAACCCACAAGAATTATTACAATTTTTAGAATGTTCAAAGTCTTTGAAGACTTTACATCCTGAATTATTTGATAAATATTTATTTACAAAAAACATAAATGTCCTTTGTAAACTACAACTAGAAAATGAAATGCCCGATGAACTTGTTAATGCAATAACAGACGCTAAAAATAATGTTTTAAATAGATCCATTTTAGAGCAGAAAAATACACAAGATAGAACTTCTAAATCAAATATTGAACTTTACTAATTTTTATCTTCACTAACTCTATTTCCTTAAAATCCACTTCTTTTATATTTTATATATAAGTGTAAATAATTTATATATCCATTGCATTTTCATGCGAAATATAGAAAGCATAAGTGAAGTCAACAATACTTTAGACTCTGCACTTGGTAGATTACTTGCAATTTCAGAGAATTATCCAAATCTCAAAGCTAGTGAACAATTTATTGCTTTACAGGACGAATTAGCTGGAACAGAAAACAGAATTACTGTAGTAAGACAAAATTATAATGAAAAAGTAAAAGATTATAATAAAACAGTTCAAAGATTTCCTACCAGCATAGTAGCTAAAACTAGTGGATATTATCCTATGCAATACTTTGAAGCTGATGAGAATTCAAAGGAAGTACCTAAAGTCGATTTTGACTAATTTTACTTTTTAAAGGAAAATAGAGATAGCAAATTAGCTATCTCTATTTTTTCTTTTTTACTATATCATGTATACATATCATATACCCCACAAACTCTTAAGGTCATATACACTTATATAATTTTAAAAGAAATATTATGCTTTTAATTATGATACTTTTTGAATGTTTTAAATAGTGTAGCGACTAAATTAACCACTTACCTCCTTGGTGCCCCCCTTCACCTGTTGGATTATATAATGTTATTAGAATAACTACTTCTGGATCTTCAATTGGAGCTGTTCCAATAAATGAAGTAACATATTTTCCTGTATTTACTCCATCTTCTGAAGTTCCTGTTTTTCCTCCAATTGAATATCCTGCAACTTGGGCATTCTTTCCTGTTCCTTCTGCTACTACAGATTTCATCATACTAAGTACATCTTCAGAAGTTTTTTTAGATATTACTCCATCTTGTTTTTTTATTTCAATCTCTTTTGTTTCCCCTGTTTGGCTATTTATTATCTTTTTTACTATCCTTGGAGTAACATGTGTTCCTCCATTTGCTATTGTAGACACTGCTGTTACCATTTGAATTGGAGTTACCTCGAATCTTTGCCCAAATGCAATTGTTCCGAAGTTCTACAGGTCCAACTTTATTTTCTGCTAAAAATATTCCTTTTGCCTCCCCTGGCAAGTCAATTCCTGTTATACCTAAAAAGCCAAATTTTTTTAAATAACTATAATATTTATTTACTCCAAGTTTCTGCCCTAAACCTATAAACACTGGATTACAAGAATTCATTAACGCTTGCCTTAAGCTTTCACTTCCATGTGGTCTATAGTATCTCCAACACTTAATTCTGACTCCTGCAATTTCAATTCCACCAGTACAGCAAAATTCACCTTCTTTATCAGTTTGAGTAATTCCTTCTTCTAGTGCAGCAGATGCGGTAACAAGTTTAAAGGTAGATCCAGGCTCATATGTATCAGATATAGCCTTATTTCTCCACATTGCCTGTAAATTGTTGTTTTTATCACTTTGCGATAAACTATCCCATGTGTTTTTTAGTTCATCTGTATTTGGCTTATATGGTTCATTCAAATTATAATTTGGATATCCGAGCTAATGCCAATATATCTCCATTTTTTGGATTCATAATCACAATATTTCCACCATCTGTGCAAACATTGTCTATACAGGCTTCTTTTAGATACTTTTCTGCTATTCCTTGTATTGTAGCATCTATTGTTAAAACCAAATCATTTCCATCTATTGCTGATTCATAATCCTCTCCTAGCTTTAAAATATCTCCACCTTTTGCATCCGTCATTTTTGTTATCTTTCCTGTACTACCCTTTAATTCTTTTTCATAAAGTGCTTCAATTCCATTTAATCCTTGATTATCACTTCCACAAAATCCAATTATCTGCGAGGCTAAGTTGTTATATGGATAATATCTTTTTGTATCTTCATCAATATTAATTCCTGTTTCTATTTTGTTTTCTTTTATCCAAATTCTTAATTGATCTGCTTTTTCTCTATCTACTTTTTTAGCTATTGTTTCAATCGAACTTCTTTTTGATACTTTTTTTAGTGTTTTTTCGTAATCTAATTCAAATAAATTAGATAAATATGTTGCAACTCTTTCTTTATCCTCTTTTTTTATATTAACAGGATTTATTGTTACTGTTTCAACAGTACTACTTACTGCTAAAACGTTTTTTCCAGTTGCATCATAAATTGTTCCTCTTCTTGGATTAACTTTTCTGTCTAAAGTCTGTTGTACATATGCCATCGACTGAAGTTCTTCTCCTTTAGCAAACTGAATCCAGCCAATTCTAATCGTAAGCACTCCAAATACGACAAAAGATATTAAAAGTGCATACTTCATTCGTTTTTTTCTTGTTAAATTTCCACTTTTTTTTAATTCATTTTTCCCTATTTTTTTTATCTTCTTTGTTTTAGATTTTATCTTTATTTTGTTTACTTCTCTGCTCTTTTTCATGTTCGTAAGCTCCTCTTTTAATAATATTCTTTATAATTAATATTATTAAATATAAAAAAAAAGACTAAAATATAAAAACAAAATAGAATACACCTTTATATTAACTTAAAAATACTATTAACACTCTAAAGTTAATATAAAGGTGTACATTTTACTATTTTTCCGGAAATAACTCTGTCATTATTCCATCCAATCTTTTTTTACACATATTTATTTCTTTTTTTATAATTATATCTACTTCCTCTGTATATTCATTTTCTTTCATACAGATTAAATCTCTCAAATTTTGTATTGTATCTTCTACATTTTTTAGATTAATTTTTGTAGTCATACTATTTGTTCTTCCACTTGTATAATTGTGAACAACAAAATCAGCTATTTTAAAACTTCTTGAATTCATCACACCTTTATATACAAATAGTACATCTTCATAAAACCTATTTTCTGGGAACCTAATATCATTATTATCTAAAAACTCTTTTCTCCAGCATTTACTCCAAGGATTCGGATATTTATCTTCTGCAGCTTTGTATCTTTTAGTACATGTTTCTTCATTTGGAATTACTAACTCTTCTCTATCTCCTTCTATTTTAAATCCCAAATATATAACATCTGTTTTATCTTTACCTATAACCTTATCTAACTTTTCTAAAACGTTATTATTTGCTAAATAATCATCTCCATCTAAAAAAACTATATATTCACCAGATGCCTTTTTTAGTCCCGTATTTCTCGCTCCACCTGCTTTTTTGTTTATTTCATGTTCTATATATGTTATATTATTATATTTAGAACATTCATTTAATATTATTTTTCCAGTATCGTCTGTTGAACAATCATTTACAATAATTAATTCATAGTCTTTAAATGTTTGACTTTCTACACTTTCAATTGCTCTTTTTATATAATCTTCAATATTATATGCTGCAACTATTATACTAAATCTCTTTTTTATATTTATAATTGTTTGCTTTGCTTGCTGGTCCATCTTTTACATCATTCTCCTTTCCATTAATAATAGATTCAAATAATTTAACTAAATTTTTTACAGCTATACTACTCGTCCATTCTTGCGTTATGTATGTATATGCATTCTTTGAAAAACTTTTTCTTAATTCTTTATTATCTATAAGTTCCTTTACATAGCTTTCAAAATCTTTATAATTATTATACATATATCCATTTTGTCCATTTTTTATTAAAAATGGTGCAGACCCCATTCTTCTGTTAGCAACTATCGCACAACCTGCATTCATAGCTTCATTCACAACTACTCCCCAGCCTTCTCTAGAATCACTTGTTCCAATAAATATATTTGCATCTTCCATGTAATTTTTAACTTGTTCGCTTGGAACCTGTCCTACTACTTGCAGAACATCTTCTAATTTCTCCTTTTTTATTTCTTTTTTAATTTTTTCTTCAAGAACTCCAGCACCTAACATTTTAATATTAAAATCATAATTTTGCTTTTTTAAGTTCTTTGCAAGTCTTAATACCATTTCTGGATGTTTCCACTTTATAAATCTTGCAACCCAGATTATTTGTATTTTTTTATTTTGTTCTTTTTTATTTATTAATTTATCTATATCGTAAATATTTGTTTCTAAGAAATATCCCCATTTATAGATTTTGTTTTTATATAACCCCAATAAATTAAAATCATTTGCACCATATGCATTTGCACATAATAAATATAGATTTTTATTTTTTCTGTATTTTATATGTCTATTGTAAAAAAGTTGCATTTTTTTCTTGTCTAATACTGTTTTTATGAAGCCATCTAAGAAAATAAAAATTCTTGCTCTATATCTAAATGTAATCTTATCTTGTTTTAACCTCTCTTGTATTAATTCATCTGTTGTTGAACCTATTATGACAATATCACTATCAATTGCAAGATTTTTTGCTAAATTATACTCTTCTTCGTTTTCATATGCTTTCACCACAAAATCATATTCTTGGTCTAGGTCTTTAAACCCTAAATCTAGTCTCCACTTAAATATTCTCATTGTTGATACAAATTTAAAATTGTCACCTAATATTTTTTTCATTTCAAGGCAAAATGACAATTGATGATGTGTTAAAAAATTAGAATAAAACGTTACCTTCATACTTCTCTCCTTTTATTTTTATATTTATTTCTTTTGCATCACATCTATATTATATAATAATCAATGTCTTTTTTCAATTCTATATTCTTTGAACTGATAACACAAAATCTGATATCTGTAAAAAATATTACAATATATTATATAACTAGTTATAAAAGCTCTAGCTGAAAATACAATAAAAAACTATATGAATAACAGAAATAACATCTATTGTGTAATCTCTATCATTCATATAGTTTTTTATTTTTACTCTGAAATTTAGTTTTATTTTAAAGTCTCTTTATTTAATAGTTTTAGTCAAACCATTTAAAATCTTTTGAATAAAAGATTCTTCTTTTTCAAGTACAACTTCTTCTGTAGCAGTTTGAATATAGTCTTTTTTTTCAATGCTAACATATACTTTCTGACTATTTGATGGTTTTTGCATTCCTAATCTTTCCTTAGCAGATTGTTCTATCGTTTTTAAATTAAGTGCATTTTCAATTCCTACCTGTAGTTGTTCATTTGTTTTCTTTACGGAATTTAATTCTTGTTTTAAGTTTTCTTTTTCATTAAAGCTTTCGTTTATTAGGGAATTTCGGTAACTAATTGTAAATAGAATAATAAATCCAATTGTCAAATAGCATACAGCTCTTACTTTATGTTTTGTATTTTTCTTTGTCATTATTTTTTTGTTATTTATACTTTTTTTATTTGCTTTATTACTATTTTTATTGCCATTACTATGCACTTTTTTAGGAGCATATTCTGGTTGCAATTTTCTTGGACTTGTTTCATATTGATACGCATTATTACTATTTACCATTTTTTCACCTCATCTCTTGTTTATATTTTTCAATTTTTTTCGAAAATTCTAAGTTTTGCACTTTTAGCTCTTGAATTTGCCTCCAATTCCTGCTTTGACGCTATAATTGGTTTTTTATTTATTATTTTTCCCATTGATTTATAATTACAAACACAGTATGGCAAATCTGGAGGACATGTACATTTTCCAACCGCTTCAATAAAAGCTTCTTTTACTGCTCTATCTTCTAATGAATGAAATGTGATTACACATAATCTGCCATTTTTATTTAAGCATTCTATACAATCTAAAATTGTATTAAATAATGGTTTTATTTCATTGTTTACTTCTATTCTAATTGCTTGAAAAGTTCTTTTAGCTGGATGTCCCTCTTTTTGTTTTGATTTAAGTATTGAAGCTTCAATTATATTTACAAGTTCCTCTGTAGATGAAATTTCTTTTATTTCTCTTTGTTTTACAATATTTCTTGCGATATTTTTTGCAAAACGTTCTTCACCATATTCATCAATAATCTTGTATAACATTTCTTCTGAATATTCATTTACGACTTTTTTTGCAGTTAATTCTTGGGTTTTATCCATTCTCATATCCAGCTCATTATTTCCTAAATAGCTAAATCCTCTATTACGTTCATCTAATTGATAGGAAGAAACCCCAAGATCTAATAATATTCCATCAACTTTTTCAATATTTTTTTCTTTTAGTATTTGTTTTATATCATCATGATTTCCATGAATATATTCTACATTTTTAAACTCTTTTAGTCTTTCTTTTGCAGCTTTTAATGCTTCTAGATCTCTATCTATACCAATTAGTTTTCCATTTGAAGATAGCCTTTTTACAATTTCAAGGCTATGACCTGCTCCACCTAATGTTCCATCTACATATATTCCATTTTTTCTTATATTTAGACCTTGTATGCACTCTTCTAGCATTACTGGATTATGATTAAATTCCATGAAAGACTCCTTTTAATTTGTTTTAATAGCATAAGCAGTTGGTATTTAAAAATACCAACTGAACTTTGCAAATTTTTCTTTTGTGCACTTTATTTTCTTTTGTATTTTTCCCAATTTTTCTTATGTATAACAAGCATCTTTTGTAATTTAAGAAATTTTCTTCATTTGTTATTATTTTTCTTTAGTTTAGTATTATTATATTTTTCTTTTGAAATTTTAAATTCTTTTGTATAGCTCATATTTTTTCTTTTGAAGCTTATACTTTTATCTTTTGTACTTTAAAAATTTTTATCTTTTGTGTTTCTAATTTTATCTTTTGTATTTTTATATAAACTTTTAAAAAGTTATATACCAAGCATTGTCATATTTTCTGCAATTTCATCTGCTGAGATATTTTCCTCGCTATTGTAAGAATCCCATTTTTGTTTATTCCAAATTTCAATTCTCGTTCCTACACCAATTATAACTACTTCTTTCTCCATTGATGCATATTGCCTTAGGTTCGCTACAATTAAAAATCTTCCTTGCTTATCTATTTCGCATTCTGTAGCACCTGATAGAAAAAATCTTACAAAATCTCTTGCATTTTTGTTAGTTAGTGGTAAAGTTTTTAATTTTTCTTCAAAGTTTGTCCATTCTTGTTTTGAAAAGCCGAATAAGCATCCATCTAAACCTTTTGTTATGATAAACTTTTCTCCAATATCTTCTCTTAGCTTTGATGGCATTATTAATCTGCCTTTAGCATCTAGAGAATGTTCATATTCACCAATGAGCACTTATCCTCACCTCTCATTCATTTTTTCACCACTTTTTACCACTTCTCTCCACTTAATTAGAATTTTAATACAACATATTATAAATTGCAATAGTTTTTTTAATTTTTTTAAAAATTTTTTTATGTTTTTTAGTTATAAATTAACAGTTTCAATATTCAAAAATTTTAGATGTAAAAAAGTTTATAAAACAGAAAATAAATTTTACGCAAAAATACTTTTTTTGTAAAATAATGTCATTTTCGTTTTTTATTCATATTATGAAAATAAGGGGTGAGCATTATGCTTTTTGACATTATCATTTTAGCCTTTTCCTCTAGTGTAGATTCCTTCGGTATAGGAATTACATATGGGCTAAGAAAAACCATATTAACTATTTCATCAAAGTTTATTTTGTTTGTAATTTCACTAATTGTTACTTTTTGCTCTGTTTTTATAGGTAGAAATTTGAGTTATATATTTACTCCAGAAATTACAAAACTAATTGGTTCTCTTATATTAATAGTAATGGGACTTATTATCATTTTTCAAATACTTACTTGTAAAAAAAAAAATACTTCATTAAATACCATTAGTTATGAATCTCAAAAGCAATGTCTAGAAAAAAAAGTTTATCAATTTTTCATTAAATTTTTAGGTATTACAATTCAGATTATTAAAGATCCAATTTCTTCGGATTTTGATTTTTCTTGTAAAATTGATACTAAAGAAGCTATATACCTGGGTATTGCACTATCTATCGATTCATTTTGTATTGGTATTGGTAGTAGTATTTTAGGAGCTAATTCATTATTATTTCCTATACTTGTTGCATTGTTTCAATTCATTTTTCTTTCTATTGGAACTGCTTTCGGAAAAAAAATAAATAAAGCTTCTAAAATTCCAAATAATATTTGGAATCTCATCTCTGGTGTTTTGCTAATTGTTATTGGAGTTAGCAGAATAATCTAAATATTTCTGTATTATTTTGCATATTAAAAAGGAGCCAAATTGCTCCTTTTATTTATCTCCTTTTCGATTTACTTAATTTAAACTGTTCCAGTTAATATTATTTTCTTTAATAATAGAAGATCTATTATATTTAATTTATCATCTTTACTATCTAAGTTTGCAGCTTTAAATGCGTCTCCATTAAGTCCCCATATTGACGTTTGTTCTAATAAAATATGCCTTTTTAATAATAACAAATCCATTATATTTACTTTTTCGTCAAAGTTAATATCTCCTCTTTTTACTTCTCCAGATGTCAAACACAAAGTTTTCTTATTTTCTAACATATCTGTAAGAATAACACTAGCATTCTGATTTTTATCAAAAGTTTTATATATGTATAATTCTTGTATACTATATGGTGTAACCTTAGAATATGAACTATAAATATTTCTGATATCTTTGTCCACATTAGTATCATTCTTCATTTGGCTTACATATCTCCATCCGTCAAGATACCACTTTTCATAATTACCTCTATCATCTTGCATCTTTAATGCTCTATTTGACTTAACCACTATTGTAACTTTTTCATTTGTTTTATCTTGATTATACTTTATATAACTTGTGGAAAATGCACTTGCATTTTTAACTATTTTTCCAAAATTTTCTTTATTTTCTTCACTTGGTTTAAATATACAACCGTTTCTTAGTTCATTATTCGTAGCTGCACTAGGTCTCATATCCGTATTGTATGTATTTATTTTTACAAAATTAGTATATCTAACATGATCAGTTGAAATTCCTAAATCTGTAATTTTGTCTCCATCTTTATTTACACTATTTTTATCTAATATAGAATAATATATTCCAGCTACTTTTTTTACATTATTTGCATAATTGTTATCATTTTTATCTCCCACTTCCGACTCATCATTAATAATGTAATGATCTGTATAAAAAATTGTATCATCTCCAAAGGTTTCTAAAAAAGAACCCTCATAGTGCTTTTTAAAAGTTTTAGAATCATCTCCACTAATACTAAGATCATAATTGTGCACTCTATCTGTATGATTTGTAAGATATTGCGTGCTATCGCACACAATATCTCCAGAGCTTGTTTTAGCATTATCTGAAACATAGTATGCATCATCTGCTTGAATCCATTCGTCATCAAGAGTTCTAGCAATCCACCTTTGTACAGCTCCATATGGATCCGTTTTTGTATACATTGAATATTTATATATATCATTATTTTCATTTTTTGCAATATACCCACATAACATACTATGTTTTTTATAATATAAATTTTCAGTTCCATCAATATTCTCTTTGCTAAATCCCTTAAAATTTATTTTTTTAAATTCACTAAATTTTAAATTTTTATTATTAACATCTTTCTTATCATCTTCACTTCCAAAATCAACTACCTCAGCTATGTAAGTATCATAAATAGTATAATTTGGTTCATACCATGGGCACTTTATTTGAATAGCTTTATTGTTATTGTCTAACATATACTCTTTTTTTGTTTTTATTGAAATGCTTATATATTTTCCGTCTGAGCTATACAGTCTTCCAAGTGATAAATCAATTGTATTGCCATTTTTTTCATCAACAAATAGGTCATTTTCATTTTTTTGTAAAAGTTTATTGTCCATATTATAAAGATTTCCAAACTCGTCTTTTGTGTATAATACCTCATCATTTGTATATTTTATTGAATTTTTTGTATAACTTTGAGCATATTGAACTCTATCATTCTCTATTATAGGTTTTTCTTTCACTAAAACTCCTAAATTCGAGTTAATATTCAAATTTAAATACTCTTGAGATGTTGTATCTAACCCATTATCTTTTAGAATATTTTCTTCTCCTTTTAAATAGTAAATTATTCCTCCATCTTCTGTAAATCTTGCAGTAGAAACTAATATATATGTTTTATTTTCATCTTGAAACCATTTAGGTGACCAAGTTGTGGAAGTGAGCCTCCATTTATTATTTTGTATACTAGAAGGCTCATATCTATATGCATATGAATATTCTGTATCATCTGTCCAGTTAACTAAATCAGTACTTTTAAATACATTAAATGCTACATTTCCACTAGTACTACCACCCTTTGTAGTAGCCATATAGAAAACTCCGTCTTTATACATCATATTTGGGTCTCTGCCAATTATCCCTGTTTCACCAATATATGTAAAGTTTTTGCCATCATTTGTAACATATAATCCTAAATTACTATCTACTGTTTTATTAATGTCTCCATTTTCATTTTGTTCTATCTTATTAGAAAAAAATACTCCTATAGCCAGATTTTCACTCTTCCAGAAGTCTTCATTCAGTCTCATTTTTTTTATTTCTGTATCTGAATTTACTATCTCTGAATCAGCATATATTGTATAATCATTTAATAGCCTATACATATTCAGTATTAACATTATGACTATAACAAAAATTTTAATAATTAGCCTTCTTTCTTTCACATATAAGCACCTCCAATCACAGTAATTAGTATTTTACAATTAACTAAAATTTTTATTTTCCCAATATTCCTATTACTTAGGATGATTTAGGATGAAGTTATAAAACACTTCATCCTAGATTATCTTTTCATTTTGTTTTGTTATAATTTCTATTTTTTATTTTTTTATGTATCATATAAGAAATAATTAAAATTACTATACTTAATATACAACATAAAATTATAATATATATTTTATTTGGTAATTTATTGTCTATTATTTTGCCATTTGCCAGGGCAATTTGTGAATTATCTATAAATTGTGTTTCTTCTTGATTTTTAGTTTGTTCCAAAGTATTTATCTCATCTTTTTCAAGTTGTAACTCTTTTTCTTCACTAGATGATTTATTTTCTTGAATATCCTGATCTTCTATTGGTTCAAGTTCAAGATATGAATCATCATCAACTTCTTTTACCTCTTCATCATTATGATTAATAGTTACATCATATTCTATGTCTTCCAAATTACCACTTTTGCCATCTAGATTTGTATATGTTATATTTTGTATTACAATCTTAGTTCCAAGCTCACTAATTTCTGAAAGATTCAACTTATCATCTATAGAAAATTTAATACATGCTAATACTTCAGGCTCTTCTCCAAATTTTCCTTCTGCAGTTTTATCTACTGTAAAAGAATTATTTCCTTCATTGGTAACTGTAAAAAGATTACCCGCATCTATTCCTACATATGTTAAATTATAGTTATCAAATACAATATTTCCGCTTAAATTTGTAATAGATGATGCCTTTAATGTTAATACAATGCTTTTTTCTTCTTCATCTATTATCAAATAGTGATTAAAGTCACTTATATCATCTGCTCTTACAATACATATTCTTGTAATAATTAATAATATAACAAATAAACTAACTATTAACTTTTTTTGCATATCAAAATTATCTCCTTCATTTGATTTTTATTTCAAAAATTTAATAATATCCAAGCGTTTTTGCTATACTAAGTCATCTTTTAAAACATTAAAATGCTTTATATTTTTATTTCCTGAAGCATCAACAACTGTAATTATATACTCTCCTGGATTTTTAGGTTCATATGTAAATACATAGTCTGATTTTATAGGAGTTGTAAAATTCTTTTTACTTGTTCCTCCTCCTATTCTTTCTAATATGTATTCTTTTATTCCTGAATTGCTACCATCAGTTAAGTGAAAATTAATTTTTCCATCTTTTATTGTTCCAACATCAACTGTAGGAGCTGTATTATCAATTATTATTTGTATTTCTTTTTCTTCGCTACTACGAGGATTTTGTAGGTAAATAGCTCCTTGTGGTATCGTAACTTTAATATTTCCAGTGTTTACTTTATTTCCGCTTATTCTTTCTAGCGTTAATAAGTATTCTCTATCTAATGTACCATATTTTTCAAGTTTTACCATTACGCCTTCTGTATTCTTTCCTTCTAGCTTTATGTTCTTTGCATATTCCTCATATAAACTTGTTTTTATATTTGTAACTATTTTATATGTTACCTTATCACCAATATTACTTAAATTTAAATCACCTGTTTGTTTATGATAAATTTGATTATTTGTGATATTAGTTGTAGTAAATTGAACCTCTGGATAATAGTAATAGAATTTTTCATTTTCTAATTCATCTTTAACATATAATGTTACTTTTTCTCCTGTTGAAGTAACTAATTTTATTGCTTCTGTATATTTTTTTAATGTACCTTCTTCTAGTGGATTATTTATATCATTACCTTTTATCCATTTATAATAAATTTGTCCTACTCCACCTGTAACTGTTGCATCTACTGTGGTTTTACTTCCATCTTGAGTTACTTTGCCATTTGCAATAGGAGCAGTATTATATACATATATTGATGAGTACGTCTTGCTTCCCTTATTAGATAGGTTGCCAGCGGAATCTTTTAAGAATCCTTCATCAAAGTAAAACGAAACTTTACCGTTACTACTTCCTGCTGTTATAGTAATATTGTATGTAGTATCATTAATCTTAGTAAATTGTACTGTACTTTTACTTGCACCACTTCCACTAAGAATCATTTTACTTTTATCAATAGTTACTTTTTCATTTGTAATTATTTGCATTGTAACATGGTTCTTATTGGTATTGTTGCTTGTTATGTATCTGTAATCACCATTTTTAATATGTGTATCACTTATTATCTTAAACTCTTTAAAATATGGTTTAATTCTATCTATATTGCTTATTATTATTTCTCCAGTTCTAGCAATATTATCATTATCATCTTTAACATAAATATAATATGTTCCATTTTCTTCTATAGTTTCATTAATTATTTTACTCTTCGAAATACTTTTATCATTATTTACGTAATAGAATTTTACATTTTGATAGTTTGGCTCCGTTGTAATAGCATATGATCTAACTCCTGATTCTGAATCTGAACATTTAAAACTTAAAGCTACTTCTTGCGTTGGAGCTGTCGTATTTAACTTTATATTTTCGATTTTTGGTATTGTTTCATCTATATTATTTATTGTTATAGGATTACTACGAATATAATTTCCATTAGCATCTACTAAATAAAGATAATATGTACCATTTTTAGTAATACTTTTTGTAAAATTTACACTATCAAACGAATTCTGACTGTCATCAATATAATAAGCATATCCATCATAGGTTGAACTTGTAGAAACTTTATAATATTTAATACCATATGTTCCTTTTGTACCACATATTCTTAGTGTTGTAGCCTTTGCATTTTGTTTTTCAATTTTAAATGTATTTATAGTAGGCTTTACAATTTTAACTGTTTGTGGTTTGCTATTACTACTACTGTTATTACTGTTGTTTGAATTAGGATTTGATAAAGTTTTTTCGTCTGTATAATAACGGTACTTGGTTCCATCCTTTATGTAATATATTAAAATACGATAATTAATTTTACTATTATTTCCAAATACTGTGTCTAAACTATACATATTTTGTATACATTTCGCACCTAGTGCTTGTTTAGAATCAATAATTGTATTCCACTTTCCATTTTCTTTTCTTTGAACAATAAATTTGGCAATAGATGTTATATCTGAATCAAGTACTTTTATATATAATTTTGCATTGTTTTTGTCGGCTGATAATGTTGGTGCCTGTTGTTGTGGCGCGCCATAAGTAAAATCTGTAATATAACCTTTATTTTTATAAGCTTTTTCATATTCAGTTTGTGATGATGTTTGAGTCGATTGATTGCTATTGCTGCTATTTTGGCTTTCACTTGTTTTAATATCACAACTTTTTTTCAAATAAGATGTCCTACCATTTTGATTTGTTGCATATATTGTATATGTACCTGATTCTGAAATTTTTATTGTTTTACTAACACTTGTTGTAGGTTCACCTGCACTATAGTTTCCTTGTGCAAGAATTTTTCCACTTGGACTTTTTACACTATAGTCTTTAAGTCCAGTAGATGCATTACTACTAATTGAATATGTCAATTGCTTTTGTGTACCACTAATTTGAGCCGATACAATTGGCTTTGAATTGTCATCCTCTAGATATTTTATTTCTGTTTTACTTGGAAATACATTCGCTCCTAATTTTGTATCTTTAGAAATATATACCGTTTTTAAGTTAGTACATTGAGCAAAAGCCATATTCTCAATATTTTTTAGACTCTTTGGTAGCCTTACAGATGTTAGACTAGTACAATTATCAAATGCTTGTACTCCAATGGTTTCTAAACCTTCTTTTAAATTTAACTCGTTCAAACTTTGACAATCTGAAAATGCTTGGCTTTGTATAGTTCTCACATCACTAGATAAAGTTACAGTTTTTAACCCTAAACAGTGACTGAATGTTTCACTTTTTATAGTTTTAATATATAAATTACTAAAATCCACATTTTGCAAGAATTTACATGCAGAAAACGCTTTACTTCCTATTGTAACATTTACTCTATGTGTGTCTGCACCTACACTATACTTTCGAGTTGGAGTCTCCAACTTTAAAGTACCACTTATACAACTTTCCGCAAATGCAGAATCTCCTATTTTCCAAAGTGCTTGTACCTCATTATTTTCATTTTTTTGAGATGGAAAAACGAATTCAACTTTTTTAGGAGCTCCTCCAAAATTTGTCCATTGTTTTCCATATCCTTTGAATGCACCATCCCTTATTTCTCTAGCTACTAAAGTTACATCGTGATATTTTAGTGTTGTAGGTATTTCTATTTTTCCCTCTTGCCATACAAAATCACCAGGTTTAATATTAAGTTTGCTTTGGCTTTCAATATAATATTCTCCCTTCTCTCCTTGAGCGTGAGTTACAAATGTATATGGAAAAACCTTGTAATAATATCTTGTTATACCAGAAGGATCCTGAATACTATAAATATCTTCTCCTGTGGTGTTATAAATGTAAGCAAAACTAGGAACAATGCCATAAGCCATTCCATAAATTTGAAGTATTAAAAGAATTAAACTTACAATTGCAAAAAATTTTACCTTTATATTTTTCGTATTTGCCATTTTTACTTTTCTTTTATTTCTTTGGTTATAATTCATTTTAAACATCCCCTTTCATTAATCTTTTAATTATTATAACTTTAATATTATATAATAGTAATTTGTAGTGTCAATATACTATTTTTTATTTTTATCGAAGTATACGCTCTAATTCTACGGAATTAGCACTCTGTAGATTTATTACATTTTATTTACATTTTCAAAAACATAGATAACTATTGTCTTATTATCTTTCCTTTTCTTACGGACACATTCTTTTGAATTAATAGCATTGTAATTCTAAAAAAAAAGAAAGGTCCTATAATAGGAACCTCTCTTTTTCTGTTAGCTTTTTAATTCTAGTTCATCATAGGCAACTGTTGTTGTTCCGTATTCAGGTTTTTCACTACGAATAATGTGATATTTCGGTCCATTATCCAGTACTTGAACAATTATTTCATAACTGTCACCTACACTTGATACTTCCAAAACTTTTGCTTCAATTGCTTGATGAAGGTCTCCACCATATACCTCAATAACATCATCTTCTGGTGAAGAATTAAGATATGTGATATAGTGTCCAACATCTCCATCGCTTCTTTTGATAACAACTTGTGCAAGGAATTTATTATCCTTCCATTTTTCTACATTTTCCACTTTAGCACTCACTTTATTTGGATTTCTTTCAACTGGTTCATTCCGGTTGCAAGCTGTGCATGCAAGCATAATCATGGTTGTCATCATAACTGCAATAGTTTTTTTAGTATTCTTTTTCATAAAGCATCCTCCTTAAATTGACTTGGAGGTTCTGTACCCCCAAGATTGTATAAATATTTTGGGCGTACAAATAATTTTTATAGTTCTATTATATCACTTTTTTATGTGAATTGCAAGTTTTTTTAAAACTTTTGTTCTTATATTGGCTAAGTTACATGTTAATCAATTCAACAAAAAAATTTAAAATAGTCTTTAGCTTTATATAAAATTGGGATAAAGCTATTTATAACTTTATCCTAATTTTAGTTTATACTATTCTTTGCTATAATTTTTATTTAAGCTATATTAAATCTTCTCTTTCAACTCTAAAACTCTTTACAGTTTTATTTCCTGAAGCATCAACAACTGTAATTGTATACTCTCCTGGATTTTTGGGTCCATATGTAAATACATAATCTGATTTTATAGGAGTTGTAAAATTCTTTTTACTTGTTCCTCCTCCTATCCTTTGTAATACGTATTTTTTTATTCCTGAATTGCTACCATCAGTTAAGTGAAAATTAATTTTTCCATCTTTTATTGTTCCAACATCAACTGTAGGTGCTGTATTATCAACTTTTATTTGAAGCTCTTTTTCAGCACTACTATGTGGATTTCGTAAATAAATTGTTCCCTGTGGTATTATAACTTTTAGATCTCCAGTATTTATTCCATTTCCACTCGTTCTTTCCAATGTTAATAAATATGCTCTATCTGATGTACCATACTTTTCAAGTTTTATAGTTATTCCTTCTGTATTTTTACCTTCTAGCTTTATATTTTTGATATAATCATCATAAAGTTTAGTTTTAACATTAGATACTATTTTATATGTTACCTTATCACCAACATTGCTTAAATTTATATTTCCTGTTTGTTTATAATAAGTTTCACCACTCATAACATTTCTTGTAGAAAACTGAACTTCTGGATAATAGTAGTAATATTTTTCATTTCCAAGTGAATCTTTAGTAATTAATGTTATCATTTCACCAGTTCTAGTTACTAATTTTATTGGCTCTGTATATTTTCTGAATTGGCCTTCTTGTATAGGATTTTTTATATCATTTCCCTTTATCCACTTATAATAAACTTGACCAATTCCTCCAGTAATTGATGCATTTACCGTCGTTTCACTTCCATTTTGAGTTACCTTTCCTTTTGCAGTAGGTGCTGTATTATACACATATATTGACGAATAAGTATTAGTTCCTTTCTTAGATACGTTTCCAACTGTATCCTTTAAGAAACCTTCTGCAAAGTAGAATGAAACTTTACCATTACTACTTCCTGCTGTTATAGTAACATTGTATGTAGTATCATTAATCTTAGTAAATTGTACTTTACTTTTACTTACACCACTTCCGCTAAGAATCATTTTACTTTTATCAATAGTTACTTTTTCATTTGTAATTATTTGCATTGTAACATGATTCTTTTTGGCATTTTGACTTGTTATATATCTATAATTACCGTTTTTTACATGATTTGTACTTATAACTTTAAATGATTTAAAATATGGTTTAATAGTATCTATGTTTTTTATTGTTATTCCGTTAGATTTAGCAATATTATCATTATTATCTTTAACATAAATATAATATGTTCCATTTTTTGTTATAGTTTCACTCATTGTTTTGCTCTTCGAGATACTTTCATCATTATTTATATAATAGAATTTTACATTTTGATAATTTGGTTCTGTTGTAATAGCATATGATCTAACTCCTGCTCCAGAATCGGAACATTTAAAACTTAAAGTTACTTTTTGAGCTGGAGCTGTTGTACTTAACTTTATATTTTCAATTTCAGGTGGAGTACTGTCTATGCTATTTACTGTTATAGCATTACTACGAGTATAATTTCCTTTAGAATCCACTAAGTAAAGATAATATGTACCATTTTTAGTAATGTTTTCTGTAAAGTTTACACTTTTATATGTTGTACTATGGTCTTGTGCAATATAATAAGCTCTACCACCATATGTTGGGCTTGTAGAAACTAAGTAATATTTTATTCCATATGTTCCCATATTTCCACTTATTCTTAACGTTGCTTCAGATGCAGTTTGCTTTTCAATTTTAAATGTACTTATAGTAGGCTTTGTAATTTTAACCGTTTGTGGTTTGTTATTGCTATTACTATTAGCATTGTTTGTTGGTTTAGGATTTGATAAAGTCTTTTCGTCTGTGTAATAACGATACTTAGTTCCATTCTTTATGTAATATATTAAAATACGATAATTAATTTTACTGTTATTTCCAAATACTGTATTCAAACTATACATATTTTGTATACACTTTGCACCTAATGCTTGTTTAGAATCAATAATCGTCTTCCATTTTCCACTTTCTTTTCTTTGAACAATAAATTTAGCAATGGATGTTGTATTTGAATGAAGTACTTTCATATATAATTTTGCATTGTTCTTGTCAGCCGATAGTGTTGGAGGTTGTTGTTGTGCTTCACCTCGTATATAATATGTAAAATCTCCTATATCACCTTTATTTTTATAGGCTTTTTCATATTCAGTTTGTGATGATACTTGAGTTTGTGAGTTATTGTTAGCACTATTTGAACTACCACTTGTACTATCACTCGAACTGCTATTTGATTTTAAATTACAGCTTTTCTCTAAAAAAGATTCCTTATCATTTTGATTTTTTGCATATACTGTATATGTACCTGACTCTGAAATTTTTATTGTATTACTAACACTGGGTATATGTTTACTTGCACTATATTCTCCTCGTGCAATAATTTTTCCACTTGGGCTCTTTACACTATAAGATTTAAGACCACTTGAAGTATTACTATTGATTGAGTATGTCAATTGTCTTTGTGTATTATTTATTTTAGCTGATACAATTGGCCTCGTGTCTCTCTTATCTAGATATTCTATAATTGTATTACTTGGAAATGCATTAGATTCAACTTTTGCATATCTAGGTATATATGCCTTTGTTAAATTTTTGCATCCGATAAAAGCCTCTGATTTTATTGTCTTTACTCCTTCTGGTATTGTTATTTCTTTTAAACTTGTACAATTTGCAAAGGCTCTTCTTGATATAGTATCTACTGTACTCGGAATTTTAACACTCGATAAGCTACTACACCCTTCAAATACATTGTTTTCTATCTTTGTTATTCCTTTGGCTAATTCTATTGAAGTTAACTTTTTACACTCTTGAAAAGCCCCATCTTCTATTATTACATTTGGTATGTATAATGAATCCATTACTCCACTATTACTAAATGCATAACTTCCTATTTTAGTTAAATTAGTTGCATCTTTAAGATTTAATGTAAATCCTTCGTTTGATCTATAATTTTCAAATCCAACTACTGAAATTCCTTTTACAGGCATTTCTACATTTGCAAAAGTATCAAAGTCCCCAGCAAATAATCCGTGAGTTCTACTTTTTACAGCTACCATTATTGTTTTGGGTATATTAAGCGTATCCATAGATTCATCTTGGCTAAGTATCGCATACATATCATTTATTTTATATACAATAGAATCAAAGTTCACACTTTGTTCAATTGTATAAGAATATCCAAATCCTGAATTTTTTCCAACTGCATCTACACCACTTGCTATATAAGCACCATTTTTCACATTCAGTAATTTGTCTGTGTCGTCTGCATAGCTTGTACTTATTCCGAAAACAGAAATTATAATTTCCATTAAAAGAATAGAAACTATTAAGATGGAAATTTTTTTAATTGTATATTTCTCCCATTTCATATTTATCACCCTTCCTTTTATATTTTATTTCTAAATTCATTATAGCTTTTACATTTCTATTGTCAATATCAGGTTTTGCCCTTCATCTTCAAGCCTATTAATTTCATATACGGATTTACAAACTTATGGTTTTTTTACATTTTTATTACATTTTTAGAACAAAATTTATATTCTATTTGGATTTTCTAATTTCACCTACGGAAATAATTATTTTTTAAATTATTTTATAATGTATAAATTACATTGCACTAAAAAAATGGAGGTAGATTTTTTATCTATACCCCCATTTTTCACACTAACTATTTAGCTCAGAAAGCTTAACAGGAAGTGTATCGCCTTTTTCATAATGTTGCCACTTAACAACATTATATTGTTTTCCTGCATAATTAACCATAACATTGTAGTGACTATCGTCAACTTTTGTGCAACTTAATACTTCAACTAACATTGAAGGAGCATTTAGCTCTTTTTCTTCCACTTCTATAAACCGTCCACTTTCAACTTTCTCTTTGCGTTCAATAATGAAGTACTCTTCTTCTTTTTCAGAACAGAAAACTTCAACTTGGTATGATTGTGTATCAGGATTATATTGAACATTTTGTACCCTTGCCTCCAGTGAATTTGAATCAGATTTCACTGTTTGGGATGTAGCTGGTTCCATTGTTACTTTGGTCGATTTTAATGTGGGTTCTGTAGTCGGTGCTGTAGCACATGCTGTCAGCGTTGTAAGTATTATACTTGCGAATACAACAATAATGGCCTTTTTCATAAAGCATCCTCCTTAAATTGACTTGGAGGTTCTGCACCCCCAAGATTATATAAATATTTTGGGCGTACAAATAATTTTTATAATTATATTATATCACTTTATTATGTGAGTTGCAAGCTTTTTAAAACTTTTGTTTTTATTTTTTTGTAGGTTTGTCAAACATATGTCACACTTATTTGATATCACTAGTGTTGAAATACCTGTTATGATAATTTTGAACTTTAACTACTTATATATTCTAAATATTTTTCTCTTGGGCTAAGCCATTTTAATGGTCTCATTGGAAAATTATTATATTCTTTTATCCAATATTTAGCTCTATTTACTA